>Ga0335072_10000053_pt1 | contig 231172 bp, 217 predicted proteins | sample Lox_Sample_21_FD_206725 | JGI IMG/M metagenome (GOLD analysis project Ga0335072, IMG submission 206725) | Soil microbial communities from Loxahatchee National Wildlife Refuge, Florida, United States - Lox_Sample_2.1 | ecosystem: Environmental > Terrestrial > Soil > Wetlands | place: USA... | reverse complement strand
AGAGGTTCGATCAGGCGACCCCATTGCACGATGGAAAGGCGGATGCATGAGGCCGGCGAATTTCCTTGTGCACTGATTGCATTTTGCGAGAAGTGGCCGCAATTCTCGGAGAGGATGAGTGGTAAGGCCTGTTATCTCCATTTGCCTAGATTCCGCTTTTGCCGGCACCGGTCAGAGGCTTGTGTGAGAAAACTGTTGTTGATTGGTTAGCGATTTTGGGCAATAATCACCGGAATGGCAGACAACGAGTCACTAGACCAAGCTCTCATTGATTTTGGGCTGGCGCTGATGCTAGACGAAGATCCGGCCCTGGCGGCAACCGAGCCGGACGAAGGAGTTCTTCTCAAGAAAGCAACCGACTGGTTTGTAGCCCGCAAAACAGAATTGAGAGGCATTCTCTGCGAGAGCGACCATCCCCGGCGAGCTGTCTCGGTCGGTACAACGATCGCAATCGCTGCTCTTCTGAAGCTCAGCGGCCACTTCTCCGATCATTTCCCGGCGCAAGCAGCTGCGAACGCAATGGCGGCCTTCGGCTTGGAAAAGTTTTGCAGGGGTGAACTCCCTTCCTGATCACACATCAATTTGCTTGTACTGGTATTTCTCCAAAATTGCCCTGAGTAGCTTATCGTGTCCGACCTCGTTCTGATGCGTTGCGATCCGTTTCTGTAAAGAGTTGCGGAAATGCTCTATGCCTTCAAACGAGGCGTCCAGATGAACGAGAGCGTCGAGATTCTGCTCTAAGATCTCGAATGCTTTGACAAAGGTATCCTCAGGCTCTTGCGGCTTCGGTTCGCCCAGCAACTCGCGAGGCATCCCAAGGTCTCTTAAGACACCGTCGATCGGTTTGCCCTTCTTTGTTCGTTGGTGCATGCTTCGCAACCACAACTCATAACGGACCACAGCTGGTGGATGTAAACCGGCTTTGACCCGTGAGAATCTCGCAATCGTGGTGCGGCGGAATTCGGTCCAAATCCACGAGTAACAAACGAGCACAACGCAAATCATACGAATTGCGCAAACTTGATAGCGCGAAAGACCGAAGGCAGTTCCGGTGCGCATCGACCCCTCGATGCTGTCCAACGAAAAAAACTCCACCGACGCAAATGCATCAGCCTGTTTCTCCAACAGGATGCGCTCCCGCTGTACTGTCGGGGGGCCGTCATCGCGGTTATCTTCTGAAACGGCGTTCAAACCGCGCTTTTCTGCCAAGTAGTCTGGATGTCCGAGAAGAGCGTGACCAACCTCGTGATACCAGTACAATTCAAGCATCAAGTGCATCAACCAACAGGTTAGGGATGCCCGAAATGGATTTTGATTCTCGAGCGAGCCGATGAACTGCTCATGTCGGTAGAGGTCTTGAAAGTGTTCCGGCGCGAATCCGAAGAGGACGGTGTCGGGCAGGAGTTCGCGAACCTTGCGAATGGGGCGTGCGGGGCCCAAGAACGGCAAAAAGTCTGTGTATGACATGCAGCATGCAGCAATTTCGAAGAAATGAAAAGGAAGGCAAGAGTACAAACCGCAGCACATTGCTTCACCTTCCCGACTGCAAACGGCATTTCGCTCCCGATCATTGAGGATAAAGCCCAATTCAAGTCGCATCCTGCGCCCCGCGGGGTTAACGTAAGGAACTTCAACGTTGTATCGGTTCTTTGCGCTCGTGAGGCTTGGTCGAAAAAACGTGTCATAGCTCGCCATTCGATTAGATGGCAGGACGATGCCATCGCCATAGATACGCGAGAACGTCTTGAAGTGTTCCGAAAACATGGCTCTGATTCTACCTCGGCCTGAAATTGCGCGGACCGGAGGCTGCGACATCTCCGAGCGAAACATCTGTGATGGGTGCGAGCCTAACTTGGCGACCTAATCACGCCAAAACTTGGTTATCGAAAAGCACGAGACAACCATCTAGATTCAATCGACACTTTCGCTATTTCAGTCCGCGCTAAATCGCCAACTCGCTCATCGACACTTCAGGGCGGCCCGACCGAAATAGGATGACATCGTATCACTGGATCTTGAGCGGATAGGAGTACCAGTCATCTTGTCCATTCAATTCAGTGAGAAGGACATAATTCCCGGGCCGGACTCGGCGCAAATCCAGCGTTACGGTCAGCTTTGTTTGGCTACCAATTGTGGTGGCGGTCCCTGTGGCATAGGCGATGCGGCCATTGCCCTCTTTGTCGCCAACAACCATGATCGTGTAAGGCCCGGCTTCGCTGAAACGCGGGAGAATCAGATTCACATGGAGAAGGGCCGCTGGCAAATTGACTGGTGGACGCGGCGACTGATCTTCTGCACCACGATACGTTCCGTAATTGGTGAGATCGAGCGTCCGCTCCATGGGTGGTGACACTTCCCGACTCAACGTAGGAGGTTCGACGGCAATGGACTGCCGATGACTCCAATACCGCGCCCCGAGGAAGCCGGCAATGAGACACGCTGCGCACAGAGACGCAATAGCTGCAATACGCATCTGCGCGGGGCGACGAGACGTGGTGACTGAACGAAAGTCAAGCAGGGCTGGCATGCAGTGGTCACAAGAAGTCACGTGCCGTACACGGGAATCCGATAGAGGGAATGAGCCGGGTTTAGCAGCGTAGGCGCGAATGAAAGCGTCGTCGGGACAGTCAGGAGTTTTGTCGCCCCTCGGCTGCCTTTGGGTATAGGCGCGAAGCTGTTCGAGAAACCACTGCTCGGGATTGGTTTGCCCTTTAATCTCTCTCGCCTCTTTCATTCGGATCATGGGTATCAGAGTTCAGTTCGAGCAGTCCACGGATTTCTCTACTTGTTTGGCGCCACACGGTGATATGGTCCGCACCGAGTTCGTCCGCGATCTGCCGCCAGCTGTGCCCGGCTTCCCGCCATAGAACAATCTGACGGGTCCGGTCGGTCATGCGATCAAGGATCTGACGGATCATCATGTCTTGTTCGACGTCGGTTTTGGCATGAAAAGTCTGTGCGAAAAGATCAAGCTCAGAAAGCGTACCCAGCGGAACTTCGTTTCGGTTGGCACGTTGTCTCGATATTCGCTTGATGACGCTGATAATGCGGAAGGAAAGCTGAACCGCAGAACGCTGGCCGTTGAAGCGCTGGTAGTAGCGTTCGGCATTTTCGACAGCACCGTCCATCAACTCGTATGCGACTTGGGGATCGTGGTGATAGCGCGTCGCGCAATAAACGGCAAATGGCCACGCGAGGGCGCAGGCGCGCCGAAACAGCAGATCGATCGCCGGATCAGGCGAGCCCAGGTACCAGTAGTCGGGGGCAGAGAGGGGAGGCCTTGTATCCATGGCGGCTCTGCATCACGGGCTAACAGTTCCGGGCGCGACGCGTGACGGGCAGACGCCGCAAACACTGATGCTTTGATTCTAGCGTGAATACAGGCATTCCAAAAGTCGGAGCGGCTTTGCCTCTTCCCACTTTGGTGATGGCGCCCGACATGGAGATCAAATCCTGGGGGTGGGCGTGACGGCCAAACAGGAATTCGCCAGTACGATCACGTCGAGGAAAAATTTGTAAAAATTCCGTTTCAGGATGCACCAAACGAGTCAACAGAATGCCTTATTAAAATAGAGGGCTAATTTTCCACACCGCTCTCCAAACTGGAATCCTTCCTGCCCGCACGACGGTTCAAAAAAGAACGCCCAAAAAAGTGCAGAAGAAAAGTTCTATCTCTCTCTTCATTTTTCTCCATTCGTGTGTATATGGAGACAGAGGTAACGTATGCCTTCTTCCCCTAATGATCCTCTCCGCGAGCGCCGAACCTGGCGGCGATTTCCGCCAGAAGCAATCGAGATCGTGCGCCAAGATAAACATCCCGTTGCGATTTGCGACCAGTTGGCCGCCCTGACCGGGAGAGACAAGCGCGCTTGCTGGGATTTCATGACCAGGCACGGTATCCCGCGGCCCGGGTCCGTCTCGCGACAAAGATTTGATCGCAAAAGGACGGAAGCGCTCGTTGAGTACATTTCGGATCACGGCGTACAGGAAGCCGCACTGAGGTTCGGTTATGAGGCAAAGAGCCTCTATAACCTCCTGTACCGGCACGACCATACGAAGATGAGCAAGGACATGATGACTCTTCGTGAGCTCGCCGTGCACCTGCGAATGAAATTCACCCAGGTCCGTGGCTGGGTCGACCGGGGTCTGCTCAAAGCGCGCCGGCATGAATTCAGGTCGGGGGGCGTGATCTACCTCATCGATTTTGAAGAGCTGCGGAGATTCTGCAAGAAACACCAGGACCTGATCATTACGCGACGCTCGTCCCCTAATAGAATGCGTTTCCTGGAGGAGTGTGTCTTTGCCCCGAAGCATGCTCATCTTTTCCGTTCGCGCGAGGCCAAGCGCGAGGCCGAGGCGTTCGAGCGGGGAGAATACCTCGAGAACCCGAGGCACTCTCAGAGGAGCGCCTGATCGCAATATGAGCGAACGCTGCAGCCTACGCAGCGGCCGCAGTGCTCGTGATTTCGATTTGCGGTCAAGCGTGCACGCGCAACTTCAACTTGGTGGATAGTCTGGAGAAGCCACTGACGCCGCTCATCTGTGAACTCGACTTTCCGGACCTGCTCTCCGGCATAGATGACAAGGGCATATGGAACACGAACTTGCATCTGATCTTCCACCAGGGCGCAATACGCCAGAGCCTGGATCATATGGTTGGCGTAAACTTCCTCACGAGCCGGTGGCTTGCTTGTGTTCTTCAGTTCGACCGGTACAGTGCCATACGCGGTTCTCACCAGGCAGTCTGGTTTGCCGAAAATTCCCAAAGCGCTTGAACGCAATGGTTTACCGAAGAAAGGTTGGCCCGGGAGATCCTGGTAGAACACTTCGCCGGCGGGAATGCCGGTCATCTTTCTCGATCGTGCCGCCAACAAGAATAGGACGAAGGCGAGAACGACCAGAGTGGCGGCCATCACTTGAAGGTTCATCGCGCCCACCCCAGCCAGAGAAAGAGATAGAGGATCGCCGCGAGTGCCAGAGCAGCAAAAGCGGCCCGGCGGAAACTGTCGCCTCGTGCGAGCTGCCGTCCTTGTGCGGCATGCCACGCATTGCCTTCAACCTGCAACTGCTGCGTTTCGCTCGATGGCTCTACGCCCCGGACGTATTTGAGCTCCCAGGCTTTCGCGCAATAGACGAATTCCGCCAGTTCAGTGGCTGAGATCAGTTTCCTGGACACGGTGCCTCGCTTCCGGCATCAGATCACCTTTCGGGAATTTGAGCAAATCCCCGCAGAAGTGCGACAACCGGGGAGCGACGTTACCCTATCGCAATTGCGTCGTGGCGCTTCGGAAATCCCTATCTGTCAAGTTGTGGACAACTCTTATTCTTTTTGCAGGAATCTGCTCTCGGATTGTGCCCATCGATATTGAGGATTACCGTGGGGACAAATCGATGGAGCGAGCAATCGAGTTGCTCGCCTCGACGTGTGCCGAATGCGGCGGATGCACTTTCGATATTGTTCACGACGGAATCTGGAGAACGATACGGCATTAGGAATGCCCGCAGTGTTTTTGATCGGCTATCCACCGCAAGATGCATAGGAGGATGGGCAGGCCCGCGAGAGCGGCGGCTTAAAATCGCCTCTGCGGACTTTTGGCGGGCGCGGAGGGAATCAGAACTGCCGAAAGTTAACAATGTGGCTGGCAGGATTGGTGAATGCGACCGCGTGATTGATCGCAATAGCGAAGCCACCCGATTCGCTGTCGCGCTGAAAATCCACAACAACCTGGGCTGACTCGCCAGGGGCAGACGAAAGTAAATCGTTGTCCTGCCCGAAGATTGCGATCAAGCCTTGGACCCGGTGTATACCGCTCTGACGCGTTTCGGTTCCATCACTGTTGAGCAAACTGAATTCGAACCTGCCTCCCGGGGGATTCCCGAATTGGCCATTAGTACCGAGATTGGCAATACGGAACTTGAGCCGTGTCAGGTGGCGCAGGACTTCGCATTGCTCGAATGCGATTTTGACGCCGTCAATCACCGTGAACCGCCCTGCGGCTGTGTAGGTACCGATCTCTTGGAACTCATGCCGACGTTTCCAGCGCTGTTCCAGCAAGTCCCGCCGGGCTTGTTGTTGGGCTTCCCTCTTCCGCTGTTCTTCGGCCTCGGCCTGCAGTTTCTCGCAATGGTCTACCAACTCGGCAGTGGCCGGAATGAGTCTTTGGCCGCGGTCGTCGTATCCATCTTCGTTGCGAATCTCGCAGCTTCCCTCGACGAACCAGACTTTGTACTTGCCATCGCTTGCACTGAAGTAGTGGTTGGGGTCACGACCCGTCGTATCCTTGCTTTGGCTTTTTCCAATATCGATTGCGCGCAATACATCCGCCGTTAAGGCTTGTCGCTTCAAGCCCGTCTTGGGATCGATGCTGCCGGGAGGAGCATCCTGAATCACCGGGCCGTAGACCGTTTCAACATAGCTTTGGCGCGGGTTTCCAGAAGAATCGAAGAGAATTCGTGCGTTAGTGAATTTCATCGCTCCAGCGGCGGCGAGACAAATGGTGGCGAATCCCAGCACGGCCTTTGTGCCGCCCGTGAGCGGAGCAAGCATTAGCCGACGCCACCGCACCAGACGAGTCAACGCAAGTATGGCAAGCGTCACCAACCAGCCGACGGTTTGGTCGGACCCAGTTAGATCACCGAAGTGATACTGGACCCAGACGTGAATCCAGCTAGACATTACGCCTCGCTCGACCAAAACATAGACGACGCACACGATCGCTATAACCGCCAGGATTTTGAGTAGGTTTCGCATGTCTGAACCTCCTTCATCACCGTTTTCCCGAACGCTTCCAGGAATTCACCAGGGCGACTGCAGCCGCAGTGAGCATGGCCGTCAGCAGGAATACACGGGCCTCCGGCGAGTTCCGGCGCGGCCAGAAGATCGCTGCGACTGAGCCGAGTGCTACGCAGAAGAGAATTACGAGCATCGTGTTCATCTGTGAGGCCTCCTTTGCCTCGGTGTAATTCGCATTTCGGTTGGCGACGGACCAGTGCACTGAGATTTGTGCCAACGTCGCCCCGGCCCAATCATTTCGCCTTACCCTGTTGACTTGGCCTCCATCGCCAAGAATGTTTGAGACCATCGCGCGAATCGCGTTCGCATCGTCGTTTGCCATAACCACCGACGCAGCCGCCTCCGTTTTGCGTCGGTCCTTCCCAGATTCAAAAGCTCATTCGCTGGACCTCGGGATTCACTCCATCCCATTAGCTGAACTCTTCAAGGCTTCGGAGAGGCGTCTTCCAATCGATATGTCGGAATTCAAGAGCGCTTTAGCTGAATTGCTGACGTTGCTGACTGCCTCGGCCAGAGCGAACACGCCGGGCTTGGTCAATAAACTCTTGGCATTGCGTGCTTCGCGCCGAAGGCCGGTATTCCCTCCGCTATGAGATGGATTCGAGCACACGTCCAGAGCACGTTTTGTACCTTCAACACCTAGGTTCAGCAGATCTCGCAAAAGGGGTTCTTCCGGCGTTGGAGAATACCAAGGGCGCTTCAAACTCCTGAGAATCAATCCGAAGCTCGGTGAAACAGAGTAACCTTCCCTCTCTGCCAGCATTGCGACTTGTTGACGAATCGACCAGAATCGTGCCTCTGCCCTGCCGCCGATCGTTATTCTGAGGTACTCCGGCTCGTGAGGATCTCTGAGGTCGCCGTACATCGACTGACCGGCGTGTTCGACAGCATAGCTAAGAGGGTCTGCGCCATTGCCATTGTGATCCGATGCCTGCCACAAGAAGGTTCGAATGATTTCTGGGATCGGAAACAACGTGAGCTCCGTTGGGACCTCGCGTATTCCAGACGCAAGATCAGCAGAAATCGGGCCGGCGTAACCAGCAAGCCGCAAGCCTAAAGTTAGCGCCGTTATTGCGGGAAGGAAGAGAGGCGGATCAGGTAAACCACCAGACAAATGTGCGATTTTCAAAGCGGATGAGAACACGCGCACGTTAACGGGCTTACCCACCATTCGCTCGGCAATAGTTAGGGCATCAACTGCGCAGGCGCAAAATCCCAGCACTCGTGTGGGGATGTGCGCAGCAGGCCCGACGCCCAGTTGGACCTCGACTGGAGATTTCCGAACCGACAATTCGATGCGTCTTACGCCTAGCTCCGTGCACGGCTTAGCAATGGCCAACTGATCGGGGGCTTGCTGAGTCATGCTCACACCTCGCCATCGGGAAGTTCTGAATGTTGAGCTATCTGCCCGTCTTCCGTAACGAGAAATTCAAAACTGAATCCCAGAAGAGCCTGCGCTGTTGGGCGAGTTTGAGGTGTGGATACGGCCGTTTGCCGTCGAACTGGAACTGAAGATTCGGGCCGTTGGGCACGGACTTTCGAACTCAATAGTGAACTTGCCATCTAAGGTCCCCCTTCGCATTCGGAGAAAAAGTCCTTGCTGGGTGCGGTTTCGTTGTCAAACAGATGGCTGGACCATTGCCGAAACGGCTAAGCCGCCGCTGCCGGCACCTTAACCGTGGGCATCGGGTGAAATTCAAAATCCGTCTTTAGACGACGGCTGGTGCACTCGGGTACACCGATCGCGATGAATCGAATGCCGAGGCGCACACAAATGTCGGCGACCTCAAGGAACCGATGGTCGCCGGACACAACAACCAGGGTCTTTACACCGGCCGCAATGGCCTCAACGGCATATGTGACCAACCAGTAGTCCACATCCTGATCGGTCGAGCGCACAACGGAAAATTCAGGTTCCCAACGGGAGGGATTTTTAAAGCTGGTAGTGACGAAGATTTGGGCGCGTCCCAAACGACCATAGGACGCGGCAATGTCGCGAATCCCTGAGTAGTCGGGGCGCGTCGATTCGCCAGATTTTTTGGCCGCGTGGTAGGCATTTTGGCTATCAATAAGGAGGGCTACTTCTGGCTCGAAGGTCGCCGGTGTCGATGGCTGAGAACTGCTGAACGGAGTAGCGAGGTTGTCCTCCGCAAACTGTTGCTTGATCAGGGCCCGTTGCTTCTTACTCGGAACGTACATCGTGCCTCCTGTCAATCGTTGTCGCTCAAGTATTTTTGTTATCTGCCACTTTTCTGCTCACCTGCTTGGTGTTCGAAGGGCTTCGAAAGCTCATTCAGACTTGGGCGCCGGGTCATTTCCAGAAATCCTGGGCCCTTGGCAATCCCCACGAAGAGCCTCGGCCTCCTCCACCTCCCAAGGCCCCGGCTCATCTTGGGAATTCTCATTGAAGTCGAACCATATGCCCCAAAAGGTGTATCCTTACGATGTAGAGTGTCGCGTTTGAGGTCAAATTACACGATTTTTGCAGTATTGTCAATCGCTAATTATGAAATTATTTTGTAATGGGGCAAAAATCTTGCTATCCTTGTCTTTTTGGGATATTTTTCTCGTGTCGAGACTTGGAGGGAAGAAACGTGGCACGGCAGATTTCTAGGGGACCGGGGAGGGAATCAATCGGTTGGTATGGGGAACAATTCCTGCTTGGAAAACCTCAGGCTAGACGAGACCTAGTGCACGCCTTCAGGTCGGACGTAACGGAATCGTTCACCATTCCCCATCCGAAGGACAAGCATCGGGCCGACAATCCCGGCGAAAACGTTACACACGAGGATTTCGAAATTCCCGAGGTATGGGGCGAGCCCGCGTACAGGTTATTTCGCGCTAAGGTGGCGCCCGGTGATCCGCCAACATGGAGATCTAGCCATAGCGGCGAGGAGGTTCTCTTTGCCTATAAGAATGGTGTCGACTACGACTTCTATTGGCCACGTGCGCAATCCAAGCAAGAATCCTGCATTGGCACGGTTCTCGAAGGGCAAGCCATCAGGATCCTTCCCAATGTCCCGCATCGAAACAGGTGCATTGGGGACGAGGCTACCACTGTTTGGATGGTGATTCGGCATCTGTCCGGCTCGACTGTTCCCATCGAGTCGCGTAATCCGGTGAGAAAATCCGGCGAGACTGCCGATGGAGATGGAGAGGTCGATCAACAATCTGGTCATCCTGAGTCGTCGGACGGGCTCGGGAAAATCACATCCAAACAACTGGAAGATCCAACCCGGGCAATCTTGCTCCTATCTGACATTCCCGGTCGGCTCCAGCTGGCTCGAACCAGATCGGGGTATTCGATCACAGACTTGGCGAAGAGGGTGAACCTTCATCCAAGCTATCTTTGGCGACTGGAACGTGGAGCCACCAATCTCAGCATCAAGACCCTAGAACTGATTGCAGAAGAGGTTCGACTTGACCTCTCCGATCTTGGCATTCCTAGTCACTTCCCAGATCCGGCATTCCGGCCGGATCGAATGGTTCCTTCCGAGCTCGATAAGTATCTTCCATACAGCATTATGCCTCCCACACAGAATCAGAATCAGCATTCCGGTATGGGCGGCGTGTACCACAGGTCGGTGCTCAATTACTTCCCGTGCTATGAACACTGGGTTCACCTCCGGATCTATGAGATGGAAAAGGGCGCCCAAATTCGGCTGGCAAGCGGCCTGAAACCCGACCAAGAGCTACCCTATCTGGATTCGACCTTAGGTCCCTGGGGCAAGCAAAGTTGGATTGTTCTCGAAGGTGAAGTGGGCTTTGACGGATACCATGAGTTGACTGGCACACTGGCGTCAACTTCACATTGGCCACATCAACAACCAGTCATCCATCTACGAAACCATGCGAACGCAACAATACGTGCAGCTTCTGCATGCAAATTGCTGCATGTTGAATTCTCTGCTATGTGCAGTTGTGCAGGTCCAAAGATCAGACTGGCGGCAGATAACTATCAAGGGTCGAAACAAGATGGCTAAAGGGGGCGTTGCGATGAAGCACGTGACTTGGGCATTGAAGATGGCAATTGTTCTGGCTTCTCTTTCGCTCGTTGGCTGTGGACACGCGACCAAACATACCCAGCTATTGAAAGTTGCTATCACTTACATTGGTCCTCATGAGCTGATAAGTCAGATAGTGGCAGGCTTTCGGTCCGGCATGGGAACGGAGCTTGATGGCAAGCCGGTGGAGATCATTGAGCGCCATGCCAACGGTGATGAAACCCAAATCAGCTCAATGCTCAACGGCGTCATTTCTATGCGGCCGGACGTCCTGGCAACCATCACCACGCCGGTATCGCAGCAGGCCCTCAAGAACGCGCCAGCAGCGCTGCCGATCGTATTCATTGGGGTCACTGACCCATGTGGAGCCGGCTTGGCAAAGACGCTGGAGAGACCAGAATTCACGACCGGAGTTAGCGACGTGCCGCCCCTCGAAAGGACGCTGGCATTAATCAGGCAGCTGGTTCCTCCGGGAGCCAAGCGAATAGGGTTTCCGTACTCGCCGAATGAGGAGCCCGCAGTTTACTCCAGTCGCCAGGTTGAAGCCTTAGCAGCAAAATATGGCTTCGTGATCGACGCCCGCGCCGTGACAAGTACCGATCAGCTTCCTTCTCTAGCCCGCGCTTTGATACGAGGTAACGACGCTATCATGGTGGGCGCCGATAACGGAATGTTCGAGGCCGCTCCAATGCTGGCAAAAATGGCACTTGACGCGCATAAGCCCTTCTTTGCTGCCGATTCAAGCTCGGTCAAGGCCGGCGCAGTGGCCGGAGTCACGGTCGACTACACCCAAGTAGGGATCGAAGGGGCACACCTCGTGCAACGCGTCCTACGCGGCGAAAGAGAAGGAGACATTCCTGTAGCCTCGATGAGAGACGGTCAACTCGAAATCAATAGCAGATCGTTGAAGATACTCGGCATCAAGTTGCCCCCAACTCTCGCGGCACAGGTCAAGCATACCTATTAAGAGGCTATGTCCGCTCTGCGCGCACATTAAAAAGGAGGCGGCGTGAAATGTTCGAAATCCTTTCATATTTGAATGACGCGCTTTATGACGGCCTGCCATATGCAATGGTGTGCCTTGGCTTCGTCTTGACAGCCAAATACATGAAAATGCCCGACCTGACGGCTAGTGGTTCGTTTGTACTTGGTGCTGCAGTTGCTGCAACCGCTATTGTTAACGCTGGATGGAATCCGTATGCCGCACTTCTTGCCGGCGCCCTTGCAGGTGCCGCTGCGGGTGCAATTACAGCATTCTTCTATACGGTACTCGGGATAGATAAGCTGCTATCGGGCATCTTGAGTTCATTTGGTCTCTACGCATTGAATGTCATCCTTCTTACTCCTACTATCGCCTACGGTGACAAGGTCACCGTTCTCTCGCCATTCGAGAGCCGGGACCGCTTGATTTTGACTTCGGGAATAGGCTGGCACCCTTGGGCGATTGGAGTTTTCTTCATTGCTGTTTTCACCATAAAGGCAGGTCTGGACTGGCTTCTAGACTCAGAGACTGGCCTCGCTTTGCGAGCCCTTGAGGATGAAGACGCGGGTGAGAATTCGCTCAAGCGCCAGGCGCTCTCACCGAGGCACTATAAAGTGCTTGCCCTCTGTATTGGAAACGGAGTGGTAGCCATAGCTGGAGGGTTTGTCAGCTTCAAAGAGGGGGCCGCCAACGCGCAAAGAGGCTTCGATGTGCTGGTCACGGGACTCGTGGCCTTTATCCTTGGAACACAGCTGCTCTCCGGCCTTAGGTGGCTGTTGCGCAAGTGTGTTCCGGGACTTCAGCCGCGTCTTCTTGAAACCAGCGGCGCGATACTCGGTGGAGTGGCTTTTTTTGCACTGGTTACTTTAGCTCAACGACTGAGCCTCCCATCAGAAGTCGTTCAGATAGTCTTGGTCTGCATGGTCGCGCTGGCGGCGGCCCAACCCGGAAGCGGGATAACCGCGCTCTTCAGTTTGCGGAAGAAGCCAAAACAGCCCGGAGATGACATGCAACCGCTGCGGGTGGAGTCGCTCTCTTACCGATATCCAGCTACCGATATCGATGCGTTGCGTTCCTTAAGTTTCACTGTATCCCCAGGCCAAGTGATCGAACTGAGGGGCGGAAATGGATCCGGCAAGACTACTGCCCTGCGCTTGATTGGCGGGTTTCTGGAAGGTGCATCCGATGGTCGCATTTTCCAAGGGGAGACTGATGTAACGGGGAATCGGCCATGGCGCATAAGCGAGATTGCATATGTTGATCAAGACTCGCGACGGGGGGTGGTTGGGTCGCTTACTGCGGCCGAGAATTTGGCCCTCGCTGCCATGGGAGGCCACACAGCATTTTGGAGAAAGGCATTGCGCAGGCAAGTTAGCGATTATGTTTCCGACGTAATCGAACGGGGAAATTTTCGCCAGCAGGTGATGGATCAACCTGCACACTTGCTATCAGGTGGGCAGAGGCAGGTTTTGAATTTACTAACGTTATTGGCGAGACGGAAACGGCCAAATGTAGTGCTATTGGATGAGCCAATTAATAACTTGGATGTGGTGAATGCAGATCGTTGCGGCAGGATTCTAAGTTCCCTGCGCAAGGATGGAACAGCCTTCGTAGTTGTCAGCCACACACCCATTCCTGGGATCCGTCCAGAAAACACCGTCCAACTTGGGGAAAGCCTGATCAATGAAGAAGATCGTCTAAGCCCAATAGGGGGAAAATGAAATGGCAGATGAGGGTGCCCTGAAAACGAGTGCGAGCCGAGTCCAAACCGCTTTGGAAGCCCTAGGCCTTCCAGTGGCTGTGCTTCAAATGCCAGCCACTACACGCACGGCACAAGATGCTGCATCCGCCATCGGGTGTACCGTCGGGCAGATCGTCAAGTCACTTGTATTCCAGGGAATTGAGAGCGGCAAGCCCTATCTGATCCTTGCTAGCGGACCTAATCGTGTCAACGAGGCGTCGTTCGGCGTGCTGGCCGGGGAATCAATTCAACGGGCGAAACCGGATTTTGTCAGAGAGTGCACAGGGTTTGCAATCGGTGGCGTACCCCCGCTCGGACATTCTTCGCGACTCCCGACGTGGATGGATGAAGAATTATTTGTCTACGAAACAGTTTGGGCAGCTGCCGGTACGCCCGAATCTGTATTCGCAATCGCACCGAAGGATCTGGCAAGCGCGACTATCGCGACGATCATCCGGCTTTGATGTGGGGAGCGGTCGTAGGACTTGAACCGAGGCACCATGAGAGTCGTTCTTATCAATCCGCCGCGAACCAACTTCGACTGCGAGGAATTGGCACCGCCGCTCGGGCTGATACGTCTGGCACAAGTGGCATTGCGATGCGGATGGCAAGCAACTATTGAAGATTTCAACCTACTTTGGCATCTCGACCCAGCACTTCGCGCTAGTTTCTATGACACCGCTCTTGAGAGACTGTTGGACATCGATGCTTCAATTTATGGCTTTACTTCAATGGCCGTTGATTCGCACATTGCGCTCGAATTGAGCCGGCGTCTCAAACGGGTCCGGCCAGCTTGTCAAGTTGTTTTGGGAGGAGTTCACTTTTCCGCGATCGCTGACCGGGTCGCAGTTCTCTACCCTTGGGTGGATGTAGTTCTAAGCGGCGAAGCGGAGCAGTCGTTCGCAGAGATGCTCAAGCCGGGTACACGCGTCGGAAGCAATGATCTGCAACTATCGCCTGCCGTGCTGGATCAATTACATCTGCCAGGATATTTTTATGTCAATCCACGCCGTATGCTGAACTTTGAGACGGGGCGGGGCTGCATCTTCAAATGCGCCTTTTGTTACTCACCGGGGCATTATTCTGCTGTGCGCAACTTCCCAATTCCTCAAGTGTTGGAACAAATGTCGCACCTTTCCGAATTCGGGATCAAGCATGTCTGGTTTGTGGAAGACAACTTCCTTAACGATCGGGTCCGTGCGAAGGAATTATGTCGGCAATTGATGCATCTGGAGAGTGGCATCACGTGGTCTTGCTACGCCACGTTTCCACAGATGAACGAGGACGTGATCGAGATGATGGGGCAGGCTGGCTGTACAGAGGTATTCTGTGGGGTCGATGCGGTCGGCACGGTAGCCGAACGGGCCTTTCAGAAGGCGTTTCTCCGTGGTGAAACCCCGATAACCACGAAAGCCCGCCAGCTCACGGAGGCGGGGATACGGCCGACCTTTGCATTTCTCGTTGCGCCCTTTTCTCATGAGGCTGGTCCTGGATTCGACGAGACCGTGTTGGCCGCACTTGAGGCGCGAGTGGCGGGTGCATTTACACTTCTGAATCCCTTAAGCCTCTACGCCGGTACTGTCGCATATCGCAGAAGCGATTTTCGATTTGAACCCGATCGTTTGCAAGCTCAAATCATGATGGATTTGCCAGACGTGGCTGAATCGAATCCGTTTGCGGAATCTCATCCTCAGCTCTTTCCGTTTCACTCCAGGTATGTTGAAGAGGGGGAGTGGCAATCTTTTTTGCTTCAAACTCGTTGTATCTCCACGCTGCTCCATTGCTACCCGAAAACGCTCGCTCTCTTACGTGAATCGAGGGGAACTCATCCTCGTGAGGTAGCTCATATAACGCTCCAGAACTTCGACGATTGGGCGGAAGTGCCGAAGGCAGAAGTACGGGATGTTGAGCGAGATGTGGGATTTGCGGTGCTTGAGCAACTCTGCGAGGGTGCTTCGGAAAAGCGAACGCTAAACTCCGAGTACGATTCCGCCGAAGGCAGGCAGCCGTCCGTCGCTGGACCATCAATGATGTAAAATGGAGGAGTGATGGTGTCCTTCAATCTCAAATCGCTTGCAGTCTTCAGGGTCGCCCATGGTCCCGCGAATGGTAAGAAGCTGACGGTCGGCCTGCTGCGCATCGCGAGTATTCCCAGTGATGTCCGCCCCGAGCGATCTGGAGCTGTTCAGCAAGAATGGCTGACTCCTATCGCCTTATCGAACAACGGCAAGTAGTGCCAGCCGAAGGTTGAGGCATGGCAACAAGCGTCATGTCGAAACTGAATTCTTGCTCTTTTAGGAGAGTGATCGATGGCGTCGAATCACACTGCTGCAATTATAGAATCGCGAATCGTCCCCAGTATTATCGTTCCCGATGTAGATGCCGCCGTGCGCTTTTGCAGGGAGGCATTCGACGCACAAATTGTCGTTCAGGGCAGGTTGGCCGACGGAACCACATCACATGCGCACTTGCGGTTAGGCGATTCTCTCTTGGTGATTTCGAAAGCGGAATCAACAGACCAGGAAGTAGAGGAAGATCCTCCGTTAGCACTTCGGAATACCAGCGCAGCAATGGAATTGTTGGTGGAGGATCTCGATACGGCGTTAAAGCGCGCTCTCGATGCAGGGGGTAAAGTATGTTTGACATCGTCTACCGACCACTGCATCGGTGAAAAGGTGCTTGCGATCACGGATACCGTCGGTCAAACGTGGCTATTATCGACGTTCATCAATGATGGCGGCGCACTCTGCATCTAGACCAATTGGGAAACACAGAGGCGTAGCTGAAGTGAGATGAAGCGGTTTTTGGAATCCATGTCACCCGCGCCCAAGGAACCCTGGCTCGCCTGTTGTCGAGAGTGTCCAAGAGATGCAGCCCATGGCGGGCGTTGAGTCGGCGCATTAAAACAGGCAAGATCGAATGTTAAACGACACAGGTAGAACCAAAATCACCCAGTGCAGACCTCGCCGAAGGCGGTGTGGAATTTGTCCCGCCTGGATCATATAGATAGGCCTGGCTTCGCAGTCGACTTCAGCCTTGCATTCACAAGTCGCCATTTTCTTTCAAATGCCATTCGTCCTTTGATAAGAATTTGGGCCGCCCATTTGCTCTTCGGGCGCCCTCCCACGTCAAGTAGTCCATAAGTGGAGCCGATCAAGAGCCGGACATCCGTCCAGCCCTTCCGTATTGATCATTCGTCAGGAGGGACAGAAGTTCGTTTTGCGAGATAATCCGTCGCTGCGTCATCAAATCGCTCGATCAGATACTCTTCATCAATAACTTCCTCATCGCCATCGAAGTCGAGCTCTTCCAGCTCTCGAATTCTCCGTGCTTCCAGTCTTTCTACCGCTTTTCGAGCTAGTGGAAACCGGCGTGGTACTGCATTAGCCAGTATCTGCAAGCCTGGTGTCTCAGCACAAGAAATGGTGATGGGAGCTCGCTCGGCCAACAAGCCTTCGATCTGCTCCCAGAACTTATAACCATGCGCGACGCTGCATCTGCCCGCGGCTGCGTGCGCCATCTCGTGCAGCATCGTGGCACGAACTTCCCTGTCGTTGCGATGAGGTTCGATATCAATGAGAATCTTACGGTCGCGGAGTTCGCAACGGCCAAGTGGTCCTTCTAGGAGTTTGTTGAAATAGGTTCCTGCTGCGCGGCGCGTTGTGGTTCTGAATCGTCTGATGGACATGCGCGGAGACGAGCGGATTCAGGACGGGATGTTCAGCTACGTTTCACTGGAGCAGCGAGTGCCAGCGGATCATCCGCTGCGTGAAGTGCGGAAGGTGACCGACACCGTGCTGCGGTCGCTGAGCGCGGAGTTCGATGCGCTTTAGCCACACTCGGTTCACAACCACTTCGATCTCTGTGTCATAGTGTCCGCCTGGGAAGCTGACGCCGAACGCGACTATGGGCCCTTCAACTCGGGCATTTCCGTGGGGGTCGAGGCTGTGAATCATAAGGAGCGGTTTGTTGCGGATCTCGCGGTAATGCGTGTCTGATGGCGCTACTGGGTTTTCCGCTGAGGCAGCTAGATCTTCTGCCGCAGTCTGCTGCGCCGGCGACAGGCCGAGTTTCTCGTCGCCCCGTGAAGCCACGCGATCCTTGTTCAATCGCCACGCCGAGCCCTGAAGGTCCGCGACTACGCGAGACTGGCCGTTCAACCTATAAGGCTGGCTGCTGCCGGACCGCGGTGAAATGAGAAGCACATCACCAGCGGGGTGCTGTGCGGCGAGTGCGCGCAGATAGGCGATGATATCGGCCTTCCGATCGGCGAACTGGCTGTGCGCTTGGAAGCCTAGAAGAAAATCCTCGATCTCCTCTACCGAAACGTTGCGGAATATTATCCCCTTGGTCGAGTCCTCGGGTTCACAGCCGCCGAACCCGTTGCGCCAGAACTGCTCGACCAGTGCGAAGTTGGCGGCGTTCATATCGCGATCGGTCGAGACGATGTAGCTCTCTAGCATTCGGCCGCTGAAGTTTTGTCGGAATTTTACCTTCTCGCCTGTCCGCATCTTGTTTGCGGCCGTGATCAGCAAACTGTCGGGATGGGCAAGAACGTACAGCCCGAATTGTCGCGGGCTAAGTCCGTCGCGACGCATGCGCATTACCTGCTGCGTCAGCTCGTCGGCCGCCAGCGCAATATGGGAGTACCAGTTGATGGAATCCCGGGAAAGATGCACACGGCAGAGATCCTCGAAGCCCGGTCGGTAGCCGAACCAGCGGCCCATCTGCATGAGGGTGTCGTACATCCGGGTATTGCGGTACATATAGCTTATAGTCAGGCCCTCAATGGTCAGACCGCGAGAGAGACTGAGGCCTCCGACCGCGATAGATGTGAGCCCGACACCCTCTTTCTCGTATCTGGCGTAGTCAAGCACCTCGTCACTTTTGCTGTTGATGACGTAGAGATGGAGGTGGTCGAACACTCCGTTGAGCGAGGCCTTCACTTTGGGCCAGTTGAAGCCGACATCGGCATACTCGGCATCGAAAGCCCGCTTCAATCCCTGCATGTAAACATTCGATGACGAGACGGATTCCGGCATTAGATAGTTGGCCCGGACCGCCTCTCGAATCTTCTTCTCGCGCAGACTGAGAAAGTCGCGTACTGTCCTCTGCACGGGAACGAAGCGCGAGACGTTGACCATCATGGAGCAATGTTTGTTCGTCTGCCCGCGCAAGTTTCTGATAGCGCGGGCGATGATGAATTCGTCGAGTGCCCGGTACAGGCTGGGTGGCAACTCCGTGATAGGGTGGTCCCTCTTGTGCATATGGGGAATTAAGTCTTCACAATCGTCGATCGGCCGTACGATGGACTGACTGGTCTCCTCGTTCAGGAATACTTTTTCCGCGCCGAAATAAGTATTTGGTGCATCGAGGCAGTAGATGAAATCCCGAGGGAACAGCTCCTCGCGAACATCATTGTCGTAAGCATCGGGATTGATGAATATGTTGGCAAATGGGGTTGCCGTGTAACCTACATAGCAGGACTTCGCGAACAGCCCGAGAATGCGGCGGATCATTGCGTTTGTGCGGGTCGGATCCAGGTCCTCTTTGTTCGTATTGATCGACGCATTATCGGCTTCGTCATCGATCAGCAGCATCGGCACATCGGAGATCCGACCATCGCCCTTGGCGTTGAGATCCTTGAGCCATTTATGGAGTTCGGTAAGTGTGGTGACGTTCTTTTTGATCACCAGAATGATCGGCTTGCTGAAGTCATTGATCTTCCAGCCGCTCTTGGTGGCAGTGTTCTTGTTGAAGTCCTCGTTGATATTTGTGAGCGTAGCCGGATGGGGGTAGCCCGGCTCCAGGCCGACGCCGATCGTGCGGCGATCCTCGGGATCGCTGGATCGGCCGATAAACGCTTCGTCGATGCGCTCCTGTGTCTGCTTGCGCAGATTGTTGTGGATACCGGCGATGACGACGATGAACTTATATCCAGCGTCAGCTGCTCGTGCGATCAAACCTGTGTAGTTGGCCGTCTTGCCAGACTGCACATGACCGATGACAAGGCCGCGGCGGTTCCAAGTCGTACCCTCACTCCGCGGATCCTGCAGAAGCCCGAGAATCCGATTGGTTACGTCGGTCAACGACGTGATCATTGGAGGTGGCCAGCCTTCCTGTCGGAGAAACTTCTCGTAGGATTTCGTGTAGGTCCAATCGATATCCTCCCGCTTTACGACCCACTGATCATCATGCTTCGCTGCGATGTCGACCAGCGACACGCCCGATCCCATCCGCGTGTCGACCGAGATCATTGCCTCGGTGATGATGTTCCGAAGATCACCGGTATATCCGAAAACGGCGGCTATTTGCTTCCCTTTCAGTTCAACGTCTTCACGCGTCGGGGTCTCTGTCAAATTGGCCAGACCCGAGATAAGTGCGTTGGCGATATTTCGTTCTTCCGCGTTTGCGTTGTTATTCATATAAAGCTCTCGCTAATGAAGGTTTTTACGGTTTCGATCTGGCCATCGAAGAGGCGGGTAGATTGAGCGATGTGAAGAAATGCCTCTGGATCACCCGGCCCGTCACCATACAGCGCCTGCTTGAGGCCCTTCAGGCGTTCAAGTAGCAAATCCGCCTCCGCTGCCGCCCGTGTCATTTCACGCGGATGTGTGGAGTAGTCGGAATAGATCATCTCCACAGGCAGAGATGCAGCGAGCGATTGGAGCAACACCCGCAGAGAGTCAGCGTCCTCCGGTGACAGTTTTTGGCTCATCGCCGTGATCAGCGGGTGCTCCGCGTTTATCTCGTAACAAATGCCACCATGGTCTGCATAGCGCTCCCAGAGTGGAGCTTTATCCTCGTGGAAGAGCCTCTTGCCTCTGCCGCGATGCACGGTCACACTGCGATCCGCAATCTTCGCGATGATCTGTCGCAGGCGCTCACGCACAGCATGCGGAGGACGCGCACGAGATTTCTTGATGTCGATTGTCCAAGCTTCGTCAAGGCAGTTCGGGAAGTCGATTTGGACGCGAGCGAGTTTTGTCGCCTCTCCCTTGGGCACCATACGGAACCAGTCGCCCCACGCCATCAGGCGACCATTACGATAAACGTACGCTCCCTGATTGGAAATGAAATCGCTGCGGTCCTGGTAGAAATCGTATTCTGAAGGAGACAGGCGGCTGTGGTGTGGCAGGATGTACGGTTGCATGGTGATCGCCACATCATCTACCCATACTGTTTCCTCTGGGAGGATTTGGGTCGCCTCGTTCTTCCGGCAGAAGGGATCGAAAGGCGTAATTGGGTGCCCATTTATGCGGATTGACAGCTTCCGCCGGCCCTTCACTCCGCCTGCAAGGAATCGATGGAACACCAGGGAAAGGTGTCGTTCGACGATCGTTAGCTTCTCATTAACAATCTCGTCGCGTCTTCGCCCGGTTTCATCTTCAAATAGTCGATCGAGATTGCGCCAGATGATAAGTGTTCCAGTGTCACCGAGGGCTTCGAAATAAGGCTGCGTTGAAATCTCGTCCGGGTCAAGAATGGCAATGAGCCAATCGTCGTTCTTCTCAACTTCATCAAGATTCCATTCCGCACCGGCGTATACCCCCTTGACCGTGCTCACCGCAGTCAATCGACGGCACTGTGAGAAAGATGCAGTTTTGAGACCGAGGCCAAACCGCCCCAAGTCTTTTGGCCCGCGCTTCTGCCGAGGATCGATTGCGCCGTGCCGCAGCGCCGCGACCACTTGGTCTCCGGTCATTCCTCGCCCGTTGTCGGCGATGACGAGAACAGGAGCTCTGCGGCTCAGATCACAGAAGACATCGATTTCAGTCGCTTCCGCCGAAATGCTGTTATCGATCAAGTCTGCGATAGCAGCTTCGAGCGAATATCCGAGGTCTCGAAGAGAGGCTGTAAGGCTGGCGGCACTCGGAGGAAGAGGGTATGGTCTCGCCATCAGGCGTCCTCTCGCGGTCTAACGGCAGGTGCCCGCTTCCGAATCTCCGCTCGAAAGAATAATCAATGGCACGCGTCGATTGATGAGAATCAACGCAGAAGCTCCGCACACGGTCTACCGGTAGCTGGGACACGGCTCAACAGGTCAGATATCCGGTATCGATCAGAGGATCAGTGAATTGTAGCCCATCACGCTATCAAAGAGCCAGAGGTTGTGCTGATAGAGAAGGGCGCGTATCGGGGCGCCAGCGATGTTCAAATCGCGCGACAACTGAGTAACCAATGGCAGGTGGTGAAATCTGATGTCTAGGTCAGAAGCCGACCCCCGTCATTAAATGGCCTCTGCGCAATTAAGCGGCAAAACCTTCAGACCACACTGTCGAATTGAAAAACAGCAGGTCTCGCTATTTAATCGTAATTTATTTGCTTTTTGTGTGTAGAATCGCTTATATTTAGATTTGCAGGAGGTTTCTAATGGCAACCGTTCCCGCATCTCGCCCTGATCTTGCAGCGCATCGTGAAGCGCTTCGCCTCCCCATCCCGGAAATCGTCAAGCAGCTCGTTGGCCTCATCGGCCGCAAGCTCACAGCCTACGTCGGCGGTGTCCGGGATGTGCGCGCCGTGGATCGGTGGATGAAGGGAGGCGAGCTCTACGGGGATGCCGAACAGCGGCTGAGGTTCGCTTTCCAACTCGTCGGGATGCTCGCCGAGAGAGAAGATCCCACCGTGATTCAATCGTGGCTGACCGGGCTGAACCCGGAACTCGGTGACCGAATCCCGCTTCGGCTCATGAGGGAAAAAGATCTGGAAACCGTGGCGCCGGAAATCATGGCCGCAGCGCGCGCTTTCCTCGTCGGAGGCTGAGGATCACATTTAGTGATTAAGGTTATGTCGTTTCTGTGATAATATAGATCATAGAGGTATGCAGATGGTGCATGCTAGTCAGCTTCTGAAGAATGGACCTGAAGTACTGGTGGGTACGGGTAGCGAGGTCAGTCGCCGCCTGAACCGCTCTTCGGCCCGACGGGCGCTTGCCGTCACGTTTGCAGACGATGAGCAATCCGCCGTACTGGAAGACGTGGTCCGAAAGGTCGCAGAATTCCTTCCCCATATTGTCCGGCAGCGTCAGCAGGAGTCGCTGGAGAGAATTGTTGGAGCGCTTCTGCCTGAGATCGCAATTCCAGAAGCGGCCCTCGCCCAAGCAAGGATGCTTGTGGATGCGAAAGCAACGATTCTGAGGAGTGGCGATTTCTTGCCCGCCGGAGAGATCGCAAAACTGGCAGGGTACAGCGAAAAGAATCCTAGTGCGCAGCCGAACAAATGGAAGAAGGACGGTACGATCTTCGCAATCCAGCACAAAGGCGTGGACTACTTTCCGCTGTATGCGTTGGATCCCGATGAGAACTACAGACCATTCAAGGCAGTTGCGGGAGTTCTGCGTGTCTTTGGCGAGAACAAAACGGGTTGGGGGACCGCCTTCTGGTTTGCCGGACTGAACAGCTTTCTTGACGATCGCCGGCCACAAGATCTTTTGGCAAGCGATCCCGATCTCGTGATCGCCGCGGCCACAGACGAGATGGATGGCGTGCAGCATGGCTAGGCGGGCGAAGACTTTTCTGCCGCCTGCTGATCAACTTGACGCGACAATCGTCCTCTGGGGCAAAGGGCAAGAGTTCCATCGGGTTCATGACGCGATCTACAAGGGAAACGAATTCAATCCCAGCCGTAAGGGGAACGCCCGATTCAGCCCGATTCGCGATTCAGGCGGAAAGATCATTCCGACGCTCTATGCAGGAAGTACCCTCGACTGCGCATTGATGGAGACGATCTTCCACGACGTTCCGTTTGCCGCGGGCTTCAAGCCGCTGTCGATTAAGAAAATGGTGGGAAAGGTCCACACCGTTTTCACGTCAAGTGTTGATTTCAAGTTGGTCGATCTCGGCACAATCGCGTTGCGTCGGCTTGGAGTGGACCGCGCACACCTGATTGACACTACCAAGTGGCACTACCCGGCGACGCGGAAGTGGGCAGAACGTTTCTATGTCCAGTTTGGGGACGTGCAGGGCTTGCGATGGACCTCGCGGCAGGACGATAGCGCCAAGGCGGTCATCTTGTTCGGGACGCGTGCGAATTCGAAGGACCTGGTGGTCAGTGGACCATCGACGACATTGCTTGCGGGTGATCTGGCATCGGCGGCGGTCATCGATCTTGCAATCAGGCTTGGAGTGACGTTGGTAGAGTGATCCGTTTGATCTTTGAAAGCGCATTTCGATGCTCAGAGACTAGATCCTAATCCATCGTCCGAAGGGCGCTAGTTGTGGCTGCCTCCATGTACAACTTCGACGCAGAAGGGCATTCTGATGGAGAAACCCGCGGTTCCGCTAGATACGCTTCGAGATCAAATCGCAAACGCGATTGCCGTGCACGTTAGTGCGCAAAACGTGCCACGCATCTGCGTGGCAGTAGGAATTCAATCAACAGTTGGGGAGGGGGATGCCTCCGACGCGTTTCGCAGCAAACGAAGCTATGTCAAAAGGCGCTTACTTGAACGATCGAAAGAGGACTTGATACAGATTGCCACGAAGGTTCTGACTGAATTTGATGCTCCGGATCTTCACGACAGCCTGAGCGAACTGACATCTCATGCCGATGCCCGAGTGAGCGTCATCACCCGGAGGGAAGTTCTCAAAGCACTCAACGACATCGACAATCTATCCGGCGATACGGAAATCTTTGAGTTCCTTACCGATGTGTTCGGCAAATCTGTGCTGTCATCAGGTAATATCGATTTCCTCATCCCCGATTCGTCCCTTGAAAGCCAAATTACTCGTCACTACGTTAACAATTCTGATTGGACGAACGAATATTTGGTCACAGCATGTGGCGCCCTGACGTGCAGCCAAAACCGCTTCTTTCAACTGATCGCCAAAGCTCTCCATCCTGCTGTACGACGGGGAGAGGAACAGACCAACCTGGCTGAGCGGATCGGAGCCATCCTTCGACACGACAGCTTCGATGTCCGTCAGACTGGAGTTGAGTCTCGCTATCCAACTTTTGGCGTGGTACGCGCGCAATCCGGAGTTCCGGGCTCCATGAAGAATCTAATCTTTGGTTCGATCGGTGAAAAGCCGGAACTCATCTTTCGAGACGCGGTGAACAACGATGTAGAAATCGTAAAGAATGCTGATAAGGTGTTGATCTACGACCTGCCATTGCCGGCATCCGGTGAGTTTCTCTGGAAGGATCTTTTGGCGTGGTGGAGAAGCCGAGAGAACATCTCCGACGAAAATGCAGCGAAAAATACTCTGTATTTGCGTCTGCTGCAGTCGGTGAAGATCACTGGCTCGCCGGGAGAACTCGCAATCTTTCGCAGTTATCACGAAAAATACGGCCCTGCGATGGGGCTGAATCTCCCGGTCTTAATACCGCAAGTCTACTTGCATTACGACCCGTACACGAAAAGAGAAAGGGGCGATGAACAATTCCTCGCTCGACAGCGGATGGACTTCCTACTCATGCTGGAAAACGGCATTCGCGTTGTTCTCGAAGTCGATGGGCAGCATCACTACGCAACGGAAGATAAAAAATCAAAGGCTTTAGTAGCTGACCCACAAAAATACGCTGTTGGGGCGCGTGAGGACAGGCGTTTGCGCCTTCTGGGTTATGAGGTGTATCGCTTCGGCGCGGCGGAATTCTCCGACACGACTATTTCGCCGGTGCGGATCGGCCCCATCTCCCAGAAAGTCGTCGCGGCATTCTTTGACCGCTTGCTCACGAAGTCTGGACTACTCTGGGCATCCAGCAAGGAGTGATTTTGGTGAGCAAGTTTCTCGCCTTCTTTTGCATCCATACGTTGCAGGGGAGAGCCGGTCGGCGCCCGAATCAGCGCCGCCGCGATTTAGGATCAATGAATCGTGAGGTTACCGTAGGTCGTGTTATCCCCGACTGAAAGAGGCTCCGCCCTGTCGATCTCGCCCACCAGGACGTAAGGCCCGAGACGTTCCGCAGCATGGCTCCAAGTCCAAACCTTGATCCTCATCGGATGAAGTTCCTCGCTTGGTGAGGAATTGTATTCCTGAACGTGCCGAGTGAAGACTAGTCTTGATCCTGCTACATCAACGGGTGCGATCGATGACTTGTAACCTGCACTGGCAGGAGCTACTTTCTCGAGATGAGATCCACAATTGGGTCCATCATCGGCAGGTGCCCCGGCGTTTGCTCACCGACCTTGCGTCTCCTGGCGTCTATCGGTTTATCTTCCCTGAAGCCCGCGATGAAAATGCCGCGCATACCCCATGCTATGTAGGCGAAGCGGGAAACATCGGCTCACGATTGCGTGATCATTTCCGATTAGAGCCTTCCGGCACCGATGAACGCCGAGAGGTTGGGAGGCGAGGTCTTCGTGCCGGCTGGCAAGTTCGGGGATCGATTCAGAATGCTGCGGGAGAATTCCAATTGCAGGTGCTCATGATCACAGGCGCGGTTACGATGTGCGGCCTCACTTTCGGGCCAAATTCGGTCTCCAACCCGCTTGACGATTCGTTCCTTCGCAAGATGCTCGAGAACTGGGCAATACTGGCCTCAGAGCATATCGATCATTTCTGGCCACTCACCCGGACAGAATTGTCGTCCAGGTGATGAACCTGGGCGACTATGAGGATGTTCAGGCTCTCGTTCCCCGGGTTGATTCGGCGTATCTGCGCAAGGTCCTGACTGACGCTGTAGCGGGCCAGTTCGACGCGCGATCCTGGACGTACTGGCACTATCGACTCAGTCTGAGTGATCCCGGCAACGTACCGGCATTACCAGAGCGGAAAGTAAGCTAATGCCTGAGCTCTTGCCTCGCCTCGACATTCTCCCCGAAGTGCAACAACTTCTGTGGCCAAAGCTCGCACCAGCGGCAGCTCTCAGGTTTGTTCTCTATGGCGGAACCGCGGTTGCTCTCAGACTCGGACACCGCTCTCCAGTTGACTTCGACTTCTTCTCCGATGCAGACCTCGATCGGGGCGCGCTTATCGAAGCCATGCCCTTCCTTGAAGCGGCCCGGGTGCTTCAGGACCGGCCAGACACATTGACATTCCTGGTAACGTCCGACGGGCAGACGAACGATGTAGTTAAAGTTTCCTTTTTCGGTCCGATCCCCTTTGGTCGTGTCGGTGTACCGGAGCGGACGAGCGACCGCACCATACAGGTCGCTTCACCAGAAGACCTGCTGGGAACAAAGCTGAAGGGCCTTCTTCAGGGCATCGAGGCGAAAGACTACCTTGACGTCGCCGCAATCCTGGAAAATGGGAACGCCTCTTACGCCAGGCGCTTCAGCCCAGCGAATGCCTGAAAGCTCTTGTCTATTTCGAAGGTGGAGACCTGGAATCGCTTTCGGACCGTGTGAAGGAAACCCTGATTGCTTCCGCAGTGGCCGTCGATGACATCCCCCATGTCCCGCTCGCGGACCGTCGACTAGCTCTTCCGTAGGTAAATTCCCGGCATCGATCAGCGGTCTCTGTCGTTGTCTTTGGGCCCGGAATTTCTCTTGCCGAAAGCCGGGCCGATACGGGAGCCAAGAGGCGAGGCATAACACGATCAGGAGTCCCCGATTCGCTCCTCGATTTGAATCTGATTTCGCGTCCGGATCCCGTTCGGTGCTGCGCACCGGGTGTATTTCGACACTCCACCCCTCATAGGGTGCTGCCGAGGAACTTGCGTTCCTCGCGGCGAACTTGTTGGGTGGAGAGCAGATCGGCGAAACTGCGTTCCTGCCGAGGAACTGGCATTTACGGCGGAAAACAGCGAAAAAGAGGAGCAGGAGAGGCCAGGCCATTCCTTGCGAATGGGCATGAAATCGGATGCAAAGTCTGAGGGAAGATCGACTCATTCCCCCGGAGTCCGGTCCAAATTGACGCAGGATGAGGAGGCCAGAACCCTCGCTACCGCAAACTTTGAAGAGCGCGTTCCAGCCGAGCCAGTGTGTGAAAGCTACTGCGGGGGGTCCTCTTGGTGGCGATTCCAGTCGGTCACCACGTTTTCTCAGACCTCGCTGGTTTTCAGATGCTCTTCATGAGCACGCTTGCCCCGTTCCTGGTAAGAGAACAGACTATCTAACGAGTGGGCATATCTTTCAGGAAAAGCCACGGTCTTCTGCTACGGAACGAAGCTCAGCCGCGAACGCCAATGCTTCGTTCCCGGGCGTCAGTCTGCCAGCGTGCGGAGCAGCGTCAAGGGTCGAGATGAACGCCGCAAAGCGGCGCCCTTGACGCTGCTCCGCACGCCAATAATTCATTGGCACTTGACGGGTGCCAAACCGCACCGGGCGATACTCACGACCGGTTTGCTGCTAGTTAAAGGAAAGCGCATAGACTTCTGTTGGCTGTTGGCGACGAAGGAAAAGGATCGAACCGTTTGGTGTCAATGCAAACCACGGGTCGATCCGCCCGGCCAGATGGGTGAAGTCTGAGAGATCGACCACGGGGACTAAGGAGCCGTCTTGCGGAGAGACACGCACGATTTCCGGCTTCTGGCCGTTAGGACTGCTCGCGTAGAGATATTTGGAATCAAAAGACCAGTTCAGATTGTTGCCGTTGATGCCGCCCGCGAGTTCTCTCCATTTACCGGTGCGAAGATCGAACAGAAAAACCTCATGGGTTTCGGGCTGGAGAGCGGCAATGAAGCGGCCGTCGGGAGACCAGCGCGCCGTCTCCAGCCCCTCAGACCCAGGGAGCGTGAACTCGCTCCTGGTGGAGAGATCGATGACGTGAATTGCGCAGGAGTTTGACTCCTCGCACAATACGTTGCCGTAGGCAATCCGTCTGCTGTCTGGTGACCAGGTCGGCGCGCCCTGGTTGTCTGTACCCACGGATGCTTCTCGGAGTTGGGCACCGCGCTCGGAGGCGATGAAAATGCGCCATGGCTGCCCGGCGAACTTCGCCATGAAGGCAATCTGCTGACCATCCGGCGCCCAGCGGGGCAGCTCATTATCGCGGTCTGCGATCGGAATCCGGCGCGCGTCGCTTCCATCGGGAAGACCGGTCCAGACTGTGCGATCCGCTGGATTCACTCTGACGATTCGCTTCCCGTCTCTCGAAAAGTCTAGGTCCTCAGCGGGAAGTCCTGCCAGATACGGCCGAAAGACCCGGGAGGCCATGTCGAAAGAGATGATCTCTGTTTGCACCAGTGGCGCCGTGTCGGCGGGGTCGGCCGAATCGCTGAGGACAAACAGTCTTTTCTTCAGCGGGTCGAGGGCCAGACTGCCGACGGGCCCGAGGAGCCGATTCATCTGCTGAAGGCGAACGCCACCGGCTTGCAGAGCATTTGGCGGACCCAGATACAGGATGCGGTCTCCGGTTGAACCACCGCCGCTCAGGAACGAATCCCCTTCGCGATCCTGTTTGGAAAGAGAGCGGCAGCAGTCCTTCATCGCGATACGCAGCTGACTCACGGACAGAACCACCGGACTGGGCTCGTCGCCAAGGTCTAATTGCCAGATTGCGGATTTGCCGGTCGTCGGATTCAACAGCGTGAAACGGAAACCTGAAGAGTCCCGGAACCAGCGCAGCGTTCCCGGTATTCTGGGAAAGGCCTGTAACAGCTGGACGCCGGTGCCAAGATTGTCGGTCAGATAGATGCCATTTCGAAAAGCGAATGCGATGTGACGTCCATCAGGCGACCAGGCCGCAGAGTGACACCGAATCGTTCCCAATTGTCGAGGCTCACGGCCGTCGACGGGGACGATCCATAGCTGACGCTCCTGCTCCTGCCCTTCTGCGTCCAAAACCAGAAGATTCTTTCCGTCGGAAGAAATATCGGTTGGCATCGCATCCGTAAAAGAGGTCGCGATCAGGCGAACGGGTCCACCGTCCGCCGCGACAGCGGCGAGCTGAGTGCGGGCGTTGACGCGCTCGCCAAAGTAGAGGGTTTTGCCGTCTGTAACCAGACCCTCCTTCTCATTTGCATCTTTGGTCAGCTGAGTTATCTTTGTGAATACTCGTTGTGGCTGGAGTGTTAACGAATAGGTAACAACACCGATGGCGGCCAGGGAAGCAAGTCCGGCTAAAGATATCCAAACACGCTTCGATCGCAGCAACGAGCCACGGCCCAACCTGTTGGACGGTCGGGTGGCGGCTGGGGGTGAGACGAAGGCGGGTGATTCTGGGATATTGCCGATCGCGAAGTTCACCCGATCGGCGGTAGGAGGTTCGAGGCTCCTTCCCGAGCTCCGCCGCATCCAGGCATCGATCTCGCTGCGATAGGCGTGCACCGCCTGCCGCTGTCCGACGGGGATCCGGTGGACCGGGAGACCCGCTCTTTGCTCCCAGCGAATTACCGTCCGGACATCCCGACCGACGTACGCAGCGATCTCCTTCCAGGAATTCAGCCGGTCATGACCGGGAATTTCCGGTGCCATGGATCGGACCTTCTGCAGAAAAGAGGAGTGTTAAGGCGAATTCAATTAACTGAGTTAAAACACCGATTTAGGGGAGGTTATGTCATCGATTGACACCCAATGACATCTTCTACCGGTTGCGGCAGTGTAACGTCTCATGTGCAATTGATCAAGTAGTTTTCCTAGCAGTCGGTTGTCCCCAAAGCCTTTTCATTCTTTGCAGACCCTCCCCTGAGTATTTGCTTACCTTGCGGCTCATTTGAGCCTGGGCCAACCCAGGCGCGGACAAGCCAGGTGAGGGCATGAATCACCAGCGAGATGCCGACAAGCCGTTTCAGGTTCTGATCGCCGACCGCGATCCGATGAGCAGCGATCTCCTGGCCCGAGCGCTGGTGCATGAGAGGATCTGCCGGGCCGTCGCCGTCGGCCCTGACGAGGTGCTGCCGGGGATCGCCAAAATGCAGGCCCATCTCGTCGTTCTTGCCGCGGATCTACGCACAAGAATCGGAGATGGCTTCTCGCTGGGGGAGGCTGTCGCCCGAGCCTACCCGGACATTTTGCTGGTGCTTCTCCTCCCGCGGTCCTCCCGCGACGGCGTCATTAACGCCTTTCGAACTGGAGCCAGAGGCGTGTTCCCAAGGGAACGGCCTCTGAACGATTTTCTCGATTGCATTCAGCGGGTTAAGGACGGCTTTCTCTGGACCGCCGGAGAGGAAGCGACCTTCCTTCTGCAGGCGATCAGGAGTCTGCCTGCCCAGAACGTGCTCTCTGCCCTCAACGCTCCCAGTCTCACAGAGCGCGAAATGCAGGTTGTGAAGCACGCTGCGACGGGCAAGACCAACAAAGCCATCGCGCGGGAACTTTCCCTCAGCGAGCATACGGTCAAAAACTATCTTTTTCGCGCATTCGAAAAGCTCGGTGTTTCAAGCCGCATTGAGCTGCTTTTTTATCTGACGCTCGCCGGTCACGTCCCATCGAGGGCCGCCTCCGACGAGGGACCCGCCTCCACTGGCGATGACAGGCTCGCCGCTGGGGGGAACTGAAGGCATGGCGATGGACGGGACTCCGGCATTCACGCACCGTCGATGTCCGCCGAGCTCGACGGCCAGCGTCCGCCGCAGATACCTGCGCCGCGTACGCTTCACGTTCAGGCACGGTTCGCGACTGCAGGCTTGTCAGTCCCATTGAGTCTGAAGCGTCCCACTGCCACGCGGCTACGGGGCGCTGCTCCGCTACCTGCGCCGAGCCAGGGAGAAGAGGTCGGGTTCCATGCGCCACGCAGGGGTCTCGCTACCGCTCCTGAGCCTTTTGAAACAGGTACGTCGGCCATTCAGAGACGCCGCGCAGATGAGCACGTAGGCGATTCTCGCCGCCAGTTCCCGATTCGTCGGTGAAAATGCCCATAAGACGAAACTGGGTGCCGTCGGTCGGCACCCAGCAGGGAAGTGATGCGTATTTTTCTGTTGCGGACGGGCGGTCAGGTATCGCTAGCGCGGGTGCGGGTCCGCGCCAGGCTGAATGTCTCGCGGGGCTCCTCCGTCGTTTACGGGGACCCCGGGCTGTCCTAGTCAGCGGCGGATGGGGCCGGAGTTGCTGTGACGGGTTCCGCTGAGGCGCTTTGGGAGGAACGCCTGCTCAGGTATTCGACATCCACGGCTCGCTGATCAAGACGCTGGCGGAAGTAGTCTAGCGAGAGTCTGAGTCCCTCGCGCAGGCTCACTTTCGGCTCCCAAGACAGGAGCCGTCTCGCCTTGCTGATATCCGGTCGGCGTCGGGTCGGATCATCCTCGGGCAGCGGTTCGTACTGGATGCTGCTTGACGATCCTGTGACCTCTAAAACGGTCTGAGCAGATTCGAGGATCGTAAACTCGGTGGGATTACCGATATTGGTGGGGAAGTGCTCATCCGAGCGGGCGAGCCGAACAATCCCCTCGATGAGATCGGATACATAGCAGAAGCTGCGGGTCTGCTGACCTTCGCCATAAACGGTCAGGGGTTCTCCCCGGAGCGCCTGCATCATGAAGTTGGAAATGACCCTGCCATCGTTCGGGTGTAGCCGGGGGCCATAGGTGTTGAAGATCCGAACGAGATGAGTATTCACCCCGCGATAGCGGTGATACGCCATGGTCAGCGCTTCCGAGAACCGCTTGGACTCGTCGTAGACCGAGCGCAGGCCGATCGGATTGACATTGCCCCAATACGATTCTGACTGAGGATGCTCCATCGGATCGCCATAGCACTCGGACGTGGAAGCGTGCAGGAAGCCCGCATTGTACTTGTGCGCGATCTCAAGCGTGGTCTCTGTTCCTACGGAACCGACACGCAGGGTTTCGAGGGCGAGTCTCAGATATCCAGGAGGACTCGCTGGCGAAGCGAGATTAAACACGTAGTCCACGTACCCCGGATCGAAAGACTTGCAGATGTCCCGCTCCTCGAAAGTGAACCGAGGCTCATTTCGGAGATGGCGAATGTTCTGGACGCTACCGGTCGAACAATTGTCAATTCCGAGTACGTGATGGCCGTCCGCCAGCAGGCGGTCAGTCAGGTGTGAGCCGAGGAACCCGGCAGCCCCGGTTACAAGAATTCTTGTCATATGGTCTTGTTCCCCTGCACAGCTGTCGGAATCAGAATTGTTGCCCGGTCGAGGGCGGGTCTTGTGTTCGAATGGCCGGCGGCACTTGGGAAAGATCCCGGTTCGCAAGGGCGGTTCCAGCGGGCACCGGCACGGGATGGACGTCCGGGCGTCCAATGCTGAAATAGGTGAAACCGTGTTCCAGCATCTGCGACGGCTTGTAGAGATTGCGCCCGTCGATCACCGTGGGGAACCGCATGGCCCGTTTAAGCCGATTCAGATCGAACCGCGAGAATTCCGGCCAGTCCGTGAGGATGAGTGCCGCGTCCGCGTCCTGCGCTCCCATAAAAGGGTCGTTCACATATCGCAGCGAGTTTGACCCGGGCAGTACGCTCCTCGCCTTTTCCATCGCGGCCGGATCATATGCAGCGACGCTACAGCCCTCCACGAGAAGACGTCGGACTACATCGATCGCCGGTGACTCCCGGATGTCGTCGGTCCCTCCTTTGAATGAAAGGCCAAACGCGGCTACTTTTTTCCCGCGAAGTGTCCAAAGCGCGGACCGTACCTTGTTGAAAAACACGTCCTGCTGTTTTGCATTGATCTGTCGAACATTCTTAAGGATCTGTAAGTCGATGCCTTGCTGTTCGGCCACCCACGTGAAAGCAGCCAAGTCCTTCGGGAAGCACGAGCCTCCGTAGCCGAGGCCGGCGCGCAGAAACTTTGCGCCGATTCGAGAATCGAGGCCCATCCCTGCGGCAATCTCTTCGATGTCTCCGTTCACGGACTCTGCGAGGTTGGCGACGGCGTTGATGAACGAAATCTTCATGGCGAGAAAGGCGTTCGACGCATGCTTGATGAGCTCTGCGCTCTGCGCCGACGTTACAAGTAGTTTGGCGGGATTGCAGCGGCTCAGCGGCCCGGGAATCGAGCTTTCGGAGCTATAATAATCACCACTGATGAGCGGCCCGTAAATTCGGCGGAGCATGTTTTCCGACCGCTGATTATTGGCACCAACCACGATTCGATCCGGATGAAGAAAATCGCAGACCGCGGTCCCCTCGCGCAGGAACTCAGGATTAGACACTACATCGAAACTGTCGCGCGGAATTCGATTCAGGAGCATGCACTTCGCAATCCACTGGTTTGTATAAACCGGAACAGTGCTTTTTTCCACCAGCACCTTGTAGCCATTCACGCAGCGAGCCACCTGGCGGACCACCGCTTCGACATGTGAGAGATCCGCCGCGCCCGAACTGCCCTGGGGTGTCCCGACTGCGATGAAGATCGCATCGCTTCGTTCAACCGCGGTTTTCAAGTCGCTGGTTACCCGCAGCCTAACATTCAGGTGCTTCTGCAACAGCGCCAGAAGATGATCTTCAAAAATGGGCACACCACCGCTGTTGAGAAGTCTCACCTTCGACTCGTCATTATCGACGCAGATCACATCGTGGCCCATTTCGGCGAAGCACGCTGCTGCAACCAGCCCAACATATCCGGACCCAACAACGGCGATCTTGACATTGTGTTCCATCAGTGCTCCCTGTCGATTCAGCTAGGAGTTTTTGACAAGCGACATTACCAGCTGTGACCGTGCCAAGTCTTCGCAGCTTCGTCTGTCGCAGCGCCGCCCGGCTTCAGCCATGCGATCTTCTTCTCGATGAGCCAGCGACGGCTGAGGCTGATCGCGCAGCCTGACTGGCTGGTGTGCGATCCAGACTGCTGCACTCGTTGACGGCCCCGTGCGGCGTCACACCAGTTCGCTGCCGCGCGCACATATTCCCGATTGTAAAAAGCGGAGCCTATCCATAAAGCCGGGCATCTGCTCCCACAGCCCATCCAAAATCACTCACCCTTAACGCGCGCCACCCGATCCGCGACCGTGACACGCTCAGAGTTAGGCGAAAAGCGCCCCTTCCAGTTCCGGACTCACAAACTCTGGGATCTTAGAATGCGGGCTGGGTTTTCAAAGACCAACCTGGCGGCACGCTCCTTACCTAAAATCTTTGCCGCCTCATTACGCGATGCAGACAATATCGGGGGCCTGCGGTCAGGATCATGTGCATCGCTTACGATGACATCAACGAGATTCCTTCGGAGCAAAGCTTCGCTAGCCTTCCTACATCTAGGACCCCAAAAGCCCATTATGGAACCAGCCGTGACGGCAGTCAGACATCCAAACGATCGCCACTCCACCACTAGATCAATCCGACGTTGCAAAAGGGGGTTGCGTTCAGGATGCGCGATGATCGGCAGAAGGCCGGCGCTCGTCAACTGTGAAAGGGCATTCAATGTGTGCTCTGGGAGATCAAGCGGATTGATCTCGACAAGAAGATACTGAGTATTTTCAATTGTATATAGCGACGGGCGAGATTGTGCCTCAGCCAGAGTGCTCGTTGAAATGGCTAATTCGCAGCCGAGGCTAAACTTACACCGAAGGAACCGTGATCGCAGCTCATCCAGCTTCGCCGCCGATGCCTGTCGATCATAAACATAGCGGTTGTTGCAATGAGGAGTGGCTACGATATGCGTTACCCCATCGGCGACGGCCTTTTTGCACATTTGGAGGCTATCTTCCCATGATTTCGGGCCGTCATCGACACTCGGGAGCAGATGGCAATGGATATCAATCATGGCTGCAACCTGAAAGAGGATCGCTCAAATAAAGCGCTCATAAACTGCACTGTGAAACGACCGACCAAAACAACAACAACTAACATACGGTCTTTAAAACACCATGCTCTGATTCCCAGTGCGGAGGCAGAACTCGATTGTTTGGACAGGTCGCTGCAAAAACTGAGTGCTTGAGATGTTACCTTCCCAGCAAAAGATGTTCTTTTGGGGAGCTTGTCAGGTATCCAGAAGTTAGTCGGCTCCAGCTATATTTCTGCCCGGGCGGGGCAGGGAGGCGATTTTCAGGCACCAGCAAAAGACTGCTTTCGCTGTTCTGCGCAATCACACCAAAAACAAAAGGCCAGTCTCCGAAAAGTGAAGCTCACGCCCACTCGCGCGAGTTCGTCGCCGCTTCAACCCGGATGCGAGAACCATCCCTCTTGATGCAAGTGGCTGTCCCTAGGACCGGAATATTCTGCGCGGTCACAGCACTCGCCTTCTGTGACTAAATCGAGTCCATCCTGCGCTGTTCAATTGCCTCCCGATAGATTTGCATTAGGCGATCATGGTTGCGCTCTGCCGTATAGTGTGCCTCATATTTCAAACGTGCAGCCAGGCCCATCTCAGCCATTTCCAAGGTGTGCTCCCAAGCCCAACCGACTCTCCGAGCGAGATCGTCAGCATCCCCCGCGCGAAAATCGAGCCCCGTTTTATTGTTGGTCACCAGTTCGGGCATGGCTCCTAAGCCCGAAGATACAACCGGTACGCCGCAGGCAAACGCCTCCAACGCTACCAGCCCAAAAGTCTCTGACAACTCGGAAGGCCACACGAGAAACGCTGCTTCCTTCATTAATCCGATCACTTTGGAGTGAGCTACGAACGAAAGCATTTCGACAGCGCCACCCGAGCGGCGAGCGAGCTCCCTCGCACTCGGTGCCAAGTCACCGTCGCCGCATATCTTTAGAGGAATATGGCCAAGTTGCTTCCATGCGCTCAACAGAGTGCGAAACCCCTTCTGCTCGGTAAGCCTCCCGACGTACAATGCGTATAGACCGCGATTGGCCCGTAAGCCATGGTCGTCGGTGAAGTGGGGCTTTATTGCCAGTTTTTCAGCTGGAAAGCCAGCTTCCACGAATCGGCGCTGGTAAAATTGGCTAAAGACCACATAACGCGATATCTTCGTGGCCCAAGTGCCGAGCAGTCGATGCATGCCCGTCATTGCCCCCACGAGACCCGTTTGTATACGCGAATTACGATAGCATGCGCGAGCTATTCCGGACCAGGGAATCCTTTTGCCGACACAGTCTTGGCAATACTGACCGTGGCAGTAAAGACCACCAGCTGGGCAAATGAGCCGTGCATTATGCAAAGATTGAACAACAGGAACTGTGCACTCCCAACACGCACTGTATACCGCCGGCGAAATCAGCGGGAAGATGTTATGGAAGTGCGCGATATCCGGCTCATGCTTTCGAATAAGACGTTTCACCTCAGCATACGTATCCCAATTCCACATCGTGCGGGCCGGCAGTGTTGCATACCCCAGTAACCCGGACCTTTCAATATCGCTGTTATGCCGCACGTATTCGATAACCTCATGGCCATTTCGTTGGAGAAGGCTCTTCTCGTTGAGGAATACTCTGTCTTCTCCGCCATGAACCTGATAGTAATTGTGTCCAAGTAAGATGCGCATCATTCAGACCAAACGACGGTATGTAGGGCGGACAAAATGCCCACAGACCGGTTATCGTGCCCAACTATTACATAGATACTGAGTCCTGACTCACGCCCGGACTGCATCCACCAACGCACCATTGTTCACGAAACTTGCGCTTGCTCTGTAATCGGCTAGGAGCTTGAATAGCCGCTCCAGGTTTCCCCACTCGTGAAGCTCAGCGATTTCCCAAGAGTGTCCCCAAATGTGAAATGCCCCGCCATAGTCGACGATGTGTTCCATCGCGGCCGCGGCGGTGGCCACCCAATCATTCCCTTTGAGGCGCATGTAGCGAATCAGCATCATTGGATGCAGGCGCTTCAGGCTGTTGCGCGCGACGGTTGAATAACCGGCGGGAAACGCCTGCAGCGTGGTTGGAATCACTGCGAGGCCATCTACGACCCGCACTGCTGCAAAGGACATCAATTCAACTGTGCGAGCCGCCCGGAAGCCGGCGATCTTAACTTCCGCCAACTGGGATCGCCGGAAGCGGCCCATTGGAAAGCAGAACGAGGTGCAGGGCGCACCAGTAATCTCCTCGATGGCGATCCTGCAATCAGCGATCTCGCGCCTGGCAGCCTCCCTGGGAATGGCCGTCAGGTCACAGTGGGTCATCGTGTGTCCGCCGATTTCGAAGTACCTGCTAAGCTCGCGTATCTGTATCGGTGTCACGACGCATCGTTCACTTCGCAAAGGAATATAGAAGGTCGCCGGGAGATCGTATTTCACAAGGAGCTCGGCCAAACGCAGATCGAGGGGATGGCCGTCATCCCAACTTGTCGTAACATAGATAGATCTCAATGGCATCAAGGGTCTCAGTATGAACAACGGTCATGGCCGGGGCGTGCGCTGCGACCTTGCCCAGTCATAGATCCGCGTCATCAGTTCGTAATTGCGGGCTGGAGTGTAGAGCTGCTCGTAAGATCGGCGGGCACGCTCCCGCATTCGGAGCCACTCGTCGGTATGTGCGAGCATCCATTGCACTTGCTCGACGAGCGATTCTGGGCGAAACGGATCGAAATGCAATCCGGTTTCCTGGTGGGAGATCATGGTTTTCATGGTTCCGATATTGGAGCCTATGACCGGCGTACCTTTCGCAAATGCTTCCGCGACTGTGCGACCGAAAGTTTCATACCATTTTGAGGGAAATGCCAGGGCCATGGCGCTTCCCATTAGTTCATAAGTGCGATCCAGGGAGGTGTGCCCTAGATACTCGATGGCTGGAGTGACAGCGGCACAGGCTCTAACATCCTGTTCAAGCGGCCCGGTGCCAGCGATTTTGAGTTTGAGCTTCATGCCGATTTGTTGCCATGCTGACAGGAGGACGTCAATGCCCTTTTCGGGCGAGAGGCGCCCGACAAAGAGTGCGTAGTTCCCGTCGCCCTTACCAATTCCCCCGTCAGTAACAAAATTCGGCTTGACGAAGATCTTGTTACTGGGAAGCCCAGCTTCAATAAACTTATCCCGGGAGAAATCACTCAAAGCCACATACGCGGAGACGTGATTCTTCCACGTTCCCGCGATCCGGTGAGCCGAAGACATGACCGCGGGACCGATAGTAAGAAGCCGCGACTGGCGGTAGCAGCCATGGACGATTCCTGGCCACGGTATCACTTTGTCTAGGCAGTCTTCGCACAGTTTACCGTCGCGAAAAAATACCGCGCCCGGACAGGCCAACCGGAAATTCCGGAGTGCTTGAACGGCCGGGACACCTTCTGCCCGGGCCGCATAAAATACGGCTGGGGAGATCTGGGGAAAGAAATTGTCGATTTTTACGAGATCGATTTTATGGTCCCGAATCTGTTTGCGGATACCGGCGTACGAAGTGTGATTCCAGACAGACCGAAATCCCACGCCGACGAGAAGGCGCCCCGCGATGTCGTGATTATCAGCGACATACTCAATCAGGTTGTGGTTATGCGACCGAAGGAGGGAATTCTCCAACTCCGTCGACTCGTCTTCACCACCGCGCTGAAGATAGCGATTGTGTACGCTAAGAATGTTCACAAGTGCCGAAACTAACTTGAAAGGTTACCTGGTATGAGGTCGCGCGGTGCGTCAGGGCGGAGCTCAGGGTTCCGCGGGTACGCACCACCCTAGCCGACGGTCGTCAGCGGGGTGCAATGCTAATCATTTGGGGCTCGATGTCGGCGTAGAGTCCGTTCTGATTCAAACGTGTGGAGTGTCCGTTGAGATCAGTCATGTGCCACCGGGTAATCTGCTTGACAGCGGCTGGAAGTTGGAAAGGCACCTTGCGAACAGGATTCCAGAATATCCAGGACTCTCCGGAGGAGGCAGTTAGGTCGCAGACCCAGGTATTGTCCGGACGGATCGTGCAGCGTTCAATTTGTTTTCCGAGCATCCAACTCTCGATAGTGTCATAGGCTTGGGCATTAGCGTTAGGCTTGTAGTCATCACCTGCGGTCAGGTTCAGTGTCGTCCAGTTCCTGTTATCCCAGGCGTACCAATAGAAACGGCTGATCCCGGACGCCCACGCAAGAAGGAGAGATCGAGCAACGTAGGAGCTGGCCTCGGTGTCTGACGAAAAGAGCTTTGGTTTGGCCCAGCCGGTTTCCGTATCCCAAATCGGCAGATCAATATGATGTTCAGCCATTGCCGCTTTCACGCTTTGGGCTAGCGCAACGATGTTTTCGGGAGAGTCCGGAGTGACATAGAAATGATAGCCGATGACATTGACCTGCGCGGCCCCGCCATCGCTAAGAAACTGTCGGAACCAGGGCAACCCCTTCACGGTCGTCGCAGATGGGGAAACCACGAGGGCGGAGGGATCAACAGAGTGGATAATCGCGGCGGCGTCTTGCGTCATGTTTACGATTGTGGGTACGTCGCCGCTGTAAAATTCGGTTAGGCTCGGTTCGTTCCAAATCTCATAGGCGCCAATTCTTCCCTTGTATCGCGTGACTACTGTCTGCACGAAAGTGCGCCAATCGTCAAGTGAGGCTGGGGGCGGAGAGCCCGGCTTCTTTCCGACCGCGCTCAGGCTGCTATATGCCCATCCCGGTGTATGGCCAAAGCAAAGCAATACCTGAATTTGATGAGTGGCCGCGAGGTCTACAAGGCCGTCGAGAGTTTCGAACTGCCACACGCCCTTACGAGGCTCGATTGCGGCCCATGTAGTGCCCGTATCCCAAAGCCGCAGGGACCGGAAGTGCAGAGAGGGCCAGGGGGTCGTCGTTAGTGGACGGTGAATATGCATTCCGAAGTAGGTCGACGGCACAGGGGCAGCTGGTCCCGCAAATGACTGGGGCGGCGGTGGCAACTGTGCAGGTCGCGCGGCGCATAACGCAGCCAGAGCGAGAATGCTGATCAAGATGAATGCGCGCATATTCAAGTCACATAATCAAGGATGTGGATTAATTGCTCAGGCGGTAGCGCAATCCGCGCCGTCGTTGTCGGAATTAGGGGGCGGTAGGAGCGAGGAAAGGAGAGCCTCGATATTTCGATCACCGTTATAGTGGGAGGTGAGGTATTGATGGGAGCGATCTGTCATGGCATCGCCCAAAGCCGGATCGCTGAGAACCGCACGTATGGCGTCCGCAAATGCGCGTGGATGATCCGCGATGAGAACATGTTCTTTGTTGGTAAAGCCGCTTCCTTCAACCCCCACGGGAGTTGTTACCACGGGAATACGGTGTTGAATTGCGTGAATGGTTTTCATCTTGACGCCGGACCCCCGGCGCATCGGATTGATGATTACAGCGCAGCTATCGTAGAGAGGCGCAAGGTCGGTTAGACTCAGGTGAACTGTGCAGCGATCGATTCGGGATGCCTCGGCTGCCAACCGATGTGCGGCTGGAGAGCCGTCGGCGTTACCGGCGATGACAAGCGTATAGTCCGGATCGTTGAGCAGCAGCGGATGAACCTTGTCGATGTACCAGCGGACGCCATCGCGATTCAGAGGATTCTTTAGTCCTCCGAGAAACAGAACGCGTTTGGAGTTGACTCTCCTATGGAGTGTCTCAGAGTCGATCGTGAGCGCGGGGGGAAGCCACGCCGCTGCCACAGGTGCCGGCCGAATCTGGCAGAAGTGTTCATACTCATCCCGCGAAATGAACCAGATGGCGTCGACGTTGCGGTAGGCAGTGCCTGCAAACCAGCGACAACGCAGAGCCTCAATCGCAAAAAATGCCTTCCATGCAGGACGCTCATCACTTCGGGCAAGCTCCCACATGTATTTGCTTTCTCGGTTGTGAACGCGGAGCACACGAAGCCTCGTCCGCAAGAACGGGTTATCAAAGACTCGGAGAACATGTTCGGATTCTGCCAATGTTACGTCATATTCATCGGTGAGCGGCGTTGTGGCGAGGGTCTTGTTCCTCGCTACCAGTGTTGGTGTCACGGTAGCCACGCTTTGCCGCAACGGCGCGCGCGGCACGAAGTCGATACGATCGACCAGCTTATACAGTTCATGGAGAATTACAGCGTCAACCGGAATCTTCGGCGCCATTACCAGAAGATGAATGGCGTAGCCCAGACGGTGCATGCTGCGAATTCGGTCCCAAACATCGGCGCGAAACCCATCGGTAGGAGGGTAAGGCAAGGTCTTCATTACATGAAGTATCTTCATTGAGCGGTCAATCTGACAGAGTCCCCGTACGAACCAATCAGGGGAACATCGGCAACGATGTTGCCCGTGCTGCCACTCCGAACGGCAAGCGCCGTACTGACGGCGATAAAAGTGAGGAGGGTATCCGTGCACCGCGTAATTAGATCGCTCTCCCCGAGATTGTGTACCAAAAAAAAGCAAAAAAAGGCAACGGGCCAATATGCGACGAGTCGGGGTTCATCGCGAATGTAGGTGACAGCGCGACGAAATGAATCGAGAAATGCGGCTACGAAGACGGTGGACCCCAAAAGGCCGAGGGCGAGATACAACTCCAAAAATCCATTGTGTGCGGCGGGCGCAAGCCAGCCAGCCCCAATGATGACGTTGAGCGACTCGCCCTTGAGCCCGGTCCAGAAGGACTCGAACCCATAGCCGAGAAGCGGTCGATGCTTGATAGCGGTTATGACCAGAGCCCATAGCCTGGTCCGACCCGTTAGCGTGGGATCGCGACCCAAAAGCGTAAGTACGGCAGTACGGTTTGCCATCAGCACATATGTGGACCCAAGAATGGTTGCTGTGGCAACGATGTAGGCGGCGAGGCGAGGCTTGGGACTCAGGCGAACTACCTGCCAGAAGGGAAGGGTAGCAACAACAAGCAGCGCTGCCGCCAACGAAGTAGCCGAGCGAGAGAGGAGGAGCATGGCGCAGGCCATGCCCAGAAAAAGATACCGGAGCCATTGGAGCCTGTTGGGTCTGTTAAGAAGAAGGAGGATGAGAGCGAGCGCCATGTCTTCGCCGAAGTTGTTCTTGTGATCGGCTAGCCCGCGCCATGCTCCTTCGTGGGTGACATCCAGAACATACCTAGGCGCTACAAAGTACAGCACCACGGACAGCACCATCAGGATGCAGAATGTCTGCATCAGCAATCGCGCGTACTCATCTAAGGTGAACCGCTCACCAAAGTAGATCCCAACAAATGCGGAACCTATTAACAGCGCGCTTCGGCGCAGCGTAAGCATGGGGTCCACACTCCAGGCGGCCGACAACGGTGCGAGCGCAACGAGCAACAAGATCGGCCAGATGCGAAGGGATGCCCCCAACACTCGCCTCCATCGCGTTAAGATCAGAAGTGCACCACAGCCATATAGCGCAGCCTGAATCATCACGATGGGTAAATGTATATCGGCAGAGACAGAGGCGGCATCTTCCTCTCCGAGGTTCGGATAGATGAGCGCCGTGGCCACATGCATGCTGTACATCAGCATCGCAATCACAAAAAGACGTTCAAGAATCCGAATGAACACGGCTTTCTTCTCCTGCATTCAGCACAGTGACTCGATGATTGTCGGTGGCGGGCGGAGGTGCGAAGGCGAGCCACGATTTCAGCCTCCAGTGCCTGCTGCCAAGGGTGCATCTCTCCTGTCCAGTTCAGGTCGTTCGCGGCAGAGATGCCAACGAATGACGAGATACAAGAGAGTCATCAACAGGAAATCCGTGCCGATGCTGGACCAGGAGGCTCCGCGCCAGGAGAAGACCCGGATCAGCCACAGATTGACGAGCACATTGAATACGGCCACGGCGATCTGAACCGTTGAGCGCTCCCATTGGTAATTGGCTCCGGTCAGGGTATCCGTAAGAAACGCATGAACACTCTTGATCATCGGCAGCGGGCAAAGCCACCGCAGGGCCACGCTGCTTTCCACATAACCTGTCCCCATAACCGTGGGAACCAGTCTCGCAGCGACAAATAACGTTATAGTAATGAAGAACCCATAGAGAACTGAGTGCTTTAGGATGCGCCGTGCGAACCGATAGGTTGCGGTAACGCCTTGCTCCCCGTGGCGGAAAAACTCCGGGTATGTCGCGGCGGCCAGTGCCTTGATAGGAAGCATAGCAGCATCGACAAAGCGATACGCCACAGCGTAGATGGCGGCGGCTTCCACGGAGCTCAATCGAGCCAGCATCGTCTTGTCTATGTTGTCGTAAACGGTCTGTGCTGTTTGCGAGGTGGCGAAATGAAAGCCTTCCAGTAAAGAAGGTAAAATGAGATGCAAGCGCAGCCGAGGAGTAGAGGTCTTATAACTAACAGCGAGTACCTGATAAATCATCGCAATGGCAGCTGCCGCAAGATACAAATGTGCCCAGCGTCCGGGCGAAGCCACTCCCGTGAACAAGAGAAGTGCGGCTAGCAACCGAAGGGAAGCTGCCATAATGAGGGCATTGGCTGAGTTACGAGGGAGATCGACTGCCATAAAGGCGAGGCTGCAGGTCGCTGTCAGCTGCGTACATATAAGATCCGCAATCGCCACCGTCATTAGCATATTCGGGGTGACTGAGGACGGTAGCAGAAATGGGCGCAGCAGGAGCAACAGCAGCGCGAGGGCCGTACCGGAGGTTATGGTGATTAGAATCGCGTTCCCAAAGTAGTAGGGCAGCTCGTCTTTCCTCCTCGCGGCATACTTGATCATGATCTGTCCGGCGCCCCACGGGCTGAACGGGGCCGTTGCCAGCACTACTGCGGTGCAAGCTACGAAGGTGCCGTATCCGCGGGGACCTAGGACATGAGCGACTACTACGAAGTACGCAAACTGAGCTCCCAATTGTATTCCCTGTCCGTGGAGCATCCAGCTCGCGCTGCGCGCGATCTTGGACCGGAGCTGGCGCCGGACAAATGCCTTGAGGTATGTCCATCCGGCTTTCATTTTAGGGAACAACGTGGTAGACCGCCGCACCTACCGCTGCGGATGCGATGCCCTGGCTGTCCGATTCAAAGTACCTGAGGCGGCTTCCAGGAATGAACAGAATGTCGTTCGGATTCATAGCGAAATCGGGGAGTTTTCCCTTAAGTAAGTCACCTACCCTAATTCTGTCGGTGGCATAGCCGCTAGCGGTTTTATGTAGCAGTAATCCTCCGTTGATCGCCGCTGTTCTATTCGCTCCGCCAGCCTGAGCCAACGCCTGCAGCAGCGTCACCTTGCCGTCGTCCTGCATCACAAAGCCGCCTGGGCGGGCCACATCTCCCAGCACATAGACGATTCCCGCGCGCGGCACCACGATCAGGTCTCCTGGATAGACTTGAACATTCTCATTCAAAGCCGCCGTGGCGTCGTCGACTGTGACTCTTACGGTCACTTGGTCGTCTGGACTCGATCGATGCTTAATTGTCACCGCGGTGTCGGCCATGCTTGTAAGGCCGCCCGCCAGAGAAATCACGTCGAGCAGAGTCCGGTTTCCCAGCACTGGATATACACCGGGGTGATTAACTTCACCTGTAATCGATACCCCCTGCGTTGCAAAGTCCTCGATCAACACTGTAACTTGAGGATTCAATAGGAAATGGCGTGCGCTGAGCTGCCGCGCAATAAACTCTCCGGCTTGTTCGGCGGTCATTCCGCTCAGCTTTACGGGTCCCAGCAGAGAGAGGTTTGCTCCCCCACCCTCTTCCACGCGAACCTCCTGGTCCTCTTCGGGCTCGTCGTAGATTGAAATGCTCAGAAGATCCCCGGGGGCGATCAGGACCTGTGCGTGCAGCGAAGCGGGGTCCGGCGTTCGTGCGCTCGCTTCTTTGCTCTGCGACGCCTGAGCGGCAGCCAACTGCGCGGCAACGGCCAGCAGAATTGCCGGTGTCACCCTGCGCCAATGATTCGAATTTAGCCCGTGGCGACTTTTCATAGTCCTTCCTCCGATACTGCGGTTGAGAGCGATCCCGCGCCCGCCGCCCCATTGCTCAGCTTGCCGTAGTAACTCTCCCCCCCATATCCGCCAGAATAGTATTGATAGTCGCTTGAGCGCACATCCATGCCGTTCACCAGCACGCCAAAGCATTCGGCCCCAACATCAACCAGCAGACGCGTCGCCCGCGTGATCGATTGGCGGGTGCTCAAGGCGAACCGAACCACCACAACGACACCATCCGTGATCGCGGAGAGGACCGTCGCGTCCGTCACAACCAGGATTGGAGGACTGTCGATTACCACGAAGTCATACTCGTTCCGCCAGTTCTGGATCAGCTGCGCCATCTTCTTGGAGCCTAGTGATTCTGCAGGATTGGGGGGTGCGAGACCCGCAGCGAGGAAGCTAAGCCCGGGCACCTCCTCAACCAAGCGGCAAACTCGCTCTCCTGATCCTCCAGACAAAAGGGTGCTCAATCCGGTCGAGGACGACATCCTCAGGTTACGGCTCAGAGTGCCGCGCCGCAGATCCGCATCCACCAGCAGAACTGACGAACCGTTCTGGGCAAGAGCTGTTGCCAGATGCAGGGACGAAAATGACTTTCCTTCACCCGGCAAAGGACTTGTCACCATAAACACCTTTCTCGGATTATCGGGTCGCGACAGCAATATCGAAGTCCGCACAGATCGAAATGCCTCCATGACCTCGGAAGTCGACGCGCTCAAAGATCCCTGTAGCGACGGGGTCGGCGGGTCGACATGAGGGAAGAGAACGTTGACAGCGAGGCCGCTGCTCCTGCGATGTGGCTCGCGGCGCGGGCGTTTTGGCAATGTCTTGGATCGAGGAATAATGCCGAGCACCGGAAGCTGAGTGGTAGCCTCTATATCCTCGGGATTGCGTAGGGTGGTATCGATCGAGTCGCGCACGAATGCGGCCACCACCCCGATCATCATCCCAGCGAAAGCGCCTAATGCCAGATAGAGCGACCAGATGGGACTGGAGGGCAAGCCCGGAGGTGCGGCCGAATCTACGATATTGACTTCGGTTGAGCGCACCCCAGCTAAAATCGGTGTCTCCCTAGCCTGCTCCAGCAGCTGCTGGTACACTTCCTGTGCTGAATCGGCTTCGTGCTTGGCAATCCCCACCGCAACCGACTGCTCGTCGTCGACCGCAGCAACGCGCTTCTGATCTTCCAGTGCTTCGTTGGCAGCCTGCTCGGCAGCCACAGCAGCCATATAGTCCTGCCGCGCGCGTCCTGCGATTCTCTGTATTTCGGAGTTGATCTCCGCGCGCGCAGAATTCAGCTTCAGCTGTAGCTCCCGTAGCTTAGGATTGGCCGCACCGTACTTGCCGGATGCCTCGGCAACCTCCTCGCTCAGTTCTGCTTCCTGCTGGCGGAGACTTATCAGTAGCGTTGGGGAAGTTCCGCCCATAGCGCCGCCTTCCTGATTTGTTCCGCTCATCAAGCCCGCAATTAGTTCGGGATCCCCCGTTTTAGCGAGCTTGTAAATAGCCTCTTTACCTGCTCTATTACTCTCTGCAACTGCCGCCTCGGCGTTCAACTGCTCCAGACGAGCAATCACAATGTCATGGCCCTGATCCGGACCGTACACTCCGGTGTTTTTCTGAACCTCCACCAGGTGGTTCTCCGATTCTTCGACGTCGCTCTTAAGTGCTGCCAGTCTGCTCTGCAGCCATGCCGCTGACCGCAGTGCCGCCTGATAGCGTACGTTGTAACGGTATTCGACATAATCCGCGAGCAAACGATTGACCACCAGGGATGCCATTGTGGGATCGGGATTGGAAAAGCTAACGGTAATTTCACGCGTGCCTGAAACCGCCTCTACTTTCAGACGCCTCGACCAGCGCTTCATAACGTACGCTCGCTTCAAAGGCGACTGATCGATCGGCAGCGACATCGCACGTCGTACTTCTCTTGTTTTGATCCACGGGTTATAGTTGTAGTCCTCTGTACCTACCAGGTGAAGTTCCCGTATAACCCGTAGAGCAAGCTCGTCGGATTCCAGTACCGATACCTGCGTCTGTAGAGAGAGGTTGAAATTAAGGGCGTCTTCCGCTTGGTCCCCTGTCCCCTCTGTGCTGCCGACGCCGGTGGGAGCCAGCGCTCCTTCCTCCTGTTTCAGCAACTCTAGCGTCGCGGTCGCCTTGTACCGCGGCGTCATGATAAGACAGACGGCCGCCGCCAGCGCCGTGAACAGGACGACCGAACCGTAGATCCATTTTCTGCGCCGCGAGAGGAGGCGCAGAACTCCGCCGACATCGAGAACCGAATCATCGTTCACTCCTCGCGGCGGACGCCCACTGTTGAGCTGTGGTTTTAAGGTCAGCGCGACACTCGCGCCATTGTCATTCCGGAACGGCTGACTATTCACACTCCCCCCATTTCTCCACAGAGACTCTTCACTGGCAACGTCCTTCAGACTGACTGACCCTACCAACAACCGGGCTACAGCGGTAGCGGACAGATCTTCCTAACTCGCAACGTCCTTGGATCTCGATCAGGGTTTGCCTTCCCAGGCTTCCCTGAAAGTGGGATTCCGCTGAGCTCTCGGCGTGCACTAAAGTTTTAACTGACGATTCTCCCGCAAACGATCCAAATACAGCGCCAACCCGGTAAACGTGCCCGAATGTTCAGAATTCCCAAGAAGATGTTGGCTCGAATGTTCAGAGCATGGCTGTATAAGGTGCTCGCTTCTTTCGTGGCGCTCACACTTGCTGCCTGCGGCTCAATGGAGGGAACAGCGTCGCCGACGTCGACCGCGCCCCTTCAATATACGGGAAGCTCGCTAGTCCATACCTTTGGTCTCAACGCTGCTGCTCAGAACATCCCCCCTAGTTTTTTTGGTATGACCATCGAGCGGCTCGCTCCGGACGTCCCCGGCGTAACTGCGGGCCTCACGCCATTTCCAGCCTTCCCGGTATCGCTGCTTCGCCTGTGGGACGTCGACTATTGGGCGGTGATCGAGTCAACGCCCGGCAGCTTTGACTGGGCCAAGATGGATCAGACTATCGCTATCGCGCAGAGACATGGTGTAAAGGACTTCATTTTCACCTTCGGCCATCTACCAGCCTGGGCGTCCACCCAGCCCGCGGATCCCTGCGACGGCGGCTATGGCCCCGGGTCCTGTGCCCCGCCCAATATCGCCGCTTTCGATGATTTCGTAACGCACGTGGTGCAGCGATATTGCGGTGTAGTTCGCTACTACGAAACTTGGAATGAACCCGATTTCTCCGGCTATTGGGACGGTACCGATGCACAACTCCTGATCGTCGCCAAGCACGTCTATCGAATCGCGAAAGATCCAGCGAATTGCAGCGCAAACAATGGACCGACGCCGAACCAGGTGATAACGCCATCAGTCAAAGGCATCAGCCAGAATAGCGTGACGTGGCTCGACACCTATCTCGGGGCCGCTGGGCCGACGTATCCTTACGCGGACATCGCTTCATTTCACGGCTACGGATTTTCCCAGCCGGAGGCATTGATGTCGGCGGTGCAACAGCTCAAGGCGATTCTCACCCGTCACGGCTTAGGCGATTTACCCTTGTGGAACACGGAGGCAAGCTGGGGTTCCGAGGATTCGCAGACCGATCAGCAGCGGGCAGCCTGGCTGCTGCGTTACCACGCAGCATTGGCTCTAAGCGGAGTGTCGCGTTTTGCTTGGTATGCTTACGATGATTGTCAGTGGGGTACCCTGTGGGTAACATCTGCTTGTACCGGAGTAAGCGGCGATTCCGCTGCCCTCAACGCACCGGGGCGTGCTTATGCGGTTGCCGAGTCCTGGCTGGCCGGGGCGAATCTTGCGCTTTGCAACCAGTATGAGAATGGGCTCTGGGCTTGCGAGCTGAATCGCTCTCAGGGCTATACGGCTTGGATGTTATGGAGTACGGCAGCAACTTCGATCGCAGTGTCTATTCCTGCTAACACGGGCTTAACGGTCTATCGTGACTGGCAAAACCAGGTAGCACCGCTCCCGAGGCATATTTCTGTGACGGGAATGCCCGTACTTCTGGAAACTCAGGATTTGCCTTGATTGCGCTGCCACCGGCACTTCAGGTCTCGTAACGGCGAATCCCGAAGAGCTGTAATCCGATATTCCACAAAAAACGAGGATTGTTTATCAGATAGCGTCTCCACAAGCGCTTCGGCTCCTGAGAAAGCCGGTGCAGCCACTGCAATCCAGATACCTTAACCCACCTAGGAGCGTCGGCGATGCGTCCCGTGTGAATATCGAATGCTGCTCCAACTCCTATCATAAGTCGCGTATTTAGCCTGCCGATATACGCCGACATGAACTGTTCCTGTTTCGGGGTGCTCAACCCAACCCAGATAATGTCCGGCTTCGCTGCTGCTACATGGGCAACTAAGGTCGCTTCTTCGATTGCATTTAGAGGGCGAAACGGCGGGGTATAAGTTCCGACAATCCTGATTCCAGGAAACCGGCGATTCAAAGTCTCCGCCAGCCGTTCCGCCACCTTCTCCTTACCGCCATATAGAAAGTGTGTGTATCCCTTCTCGACCGATGATCTACAGAGTTCCAGCATGTAATCCGGACCGTAAACTCGACGCATGTCGCGGTATCCCTGCAGTCGCCCGACCCAGACTGTCGGCATCCCGTCCGGCGTTGTGATCAGCGACCGATTCAGGATCCGCAGAAAGTTGGGGTTTGATTGTGCTTCCATCACGCCATGAACTCCGGTCACACACACATACCCCTTGCGACCCTCCTGAATGTGTGAGCTGGCAAGACGCACCGCCCCCTCCATATCTACGGCACTGACACGCACCCCCAGCACGTTACAGCGGGGGTGATCCGAATTGGGCAACTGATTCGAGCGTAGCATTGGGAGCTCCGGCCCGGCGCGCCTCAGGTCTCCTGTTACGCGTACGGTGACTTTGGCGCCGCGTTGATCAGCACTGACTCAGCCGCCGTACCTAAGCGGAGGCCAGTAATTGCGGGGTCTGCCTTGCAGCTTGCACCTGCTGGTCGATCCACCGGTAGGTCTTGTCCAGTCCTACCTCAAGGCGACTCGACGGAGCCCAACCCAATTTCTCCCGAATCAGCCTATTGTCTGAGTTCCTGCCCCGAACGCCCAGCGGTCCGTCGATGTGCCTGATCCGTACACGCTTTCCGGCGACAACCATCGCCAGCTCCGCAAGCTGATTCAAAGTCACCATCTCATCCGATCCAATATTCACTGGACCGCAAAACTCCGACTCCATCAGACGCCGTATGCCCTCCACACATTCATCGACATAGAGAAAGGACCGTGTCTGATTACCATCGCCCCACATATCGATCTCGCCACCGTCTTCGGCCTCCGATACCTTGCGGCAGATCGCCGCTGGCGCCTTCTCTCTGCCCCCGCGCCACGTTCCCTGCGGCCCAAAGATGTTGTGAAAGCGGGCGACCCGCACTTGGATGTTATGGTTTCTGGCGAACGCGAAATAGAGTCGCTCGCTGAATAATTTTTCCCACCCGTAGTCACTATCCGGAGCGGCGGGATAAGCCGTCTCTTCAGAACAAACCGGATGGTCCGCGCTTTTCTGGTTGTACTCCGGATAAATGCACGCCGATGAGGAGTAAAAATACTTACCGACGCCAGCCTTAACTCCTTCGTGCAGCATATTCAGGTTGATGGTCGCTGAGTTGTGCATAACGGCGGCATCGTGCTCGCCCGTAAAGATGTAGCCGGCGCCGCCCATGTCAGCGGCGAGTTGATAGACCTCGTCAATTCCCCGCAGTGCCTCCCCGGTAGTGGCAGGGTCCCGAAGGTCGCCCACGAGGAAGTCATCTGCTGCCGTTTTCGCAAATTCGGGATGCTTTAAGTCAACGCCTCGAACCCAGTACCCTTCCCCTTTTAGGCGAGATACCAGATGACTGCCGATGAAGCCACCCGCCCCTGCGACCAAAATTCGTTTCACAGTCTCTTCTCCTTTCATTCCCTTGTAGTATGTGATACCTGTGAGTGGCTGCCAGAGCCAGCTGAAGAGCGTCAAACCGTCAGTAGCCGGATTGCTGACCTGGATGGTTAGCTCGCCACCCTTTATACTCGTTCACTTCACGGCCCCGTCAGGCCGCCCCGGAGCCGCGCATCACGGCCGGCACCGTGCGGGCAAGTATTTTCAGATCTAGCCAGAGAGACCATTCATCCATATACTGCAGATCGAGAAGCATCCACTCATCGAAAGAGATGCCGCTTCGGCCGTTAACCTGCCAGAGGCAAGTGATTCCCGGTTGAACGCTAAAACGCCGCCGCTGCCAGTCTTCATTGAACCCTTCGTAATCACGAACGGGAAGCGGACGCGGGCCCACTAGGCTCATGTCGCCCTTGAGGACGTTCAGCAGCTGAGGTAACTCATCAATACTGCTACGGCGAAGGAGCCGGCCCACCTTCGTGATCCGTGGATCATTCTTTATTTTAAACACCGGCCCCGTGGCCTCATTCTTGTCTATGAGAATACTCATTAGCCTCTCGGCGTTGGGCACCATTGTGCGGAACTTGTAAATTGTGAATCGACGCTTGTTAATGCCGATGCGTTCCTGAAGAAAGAAAATTGGCCCTGGCGACGTAAGTTTGATTCCGATAGCTGCTAGGACGAGAATCGGAAGCAGTATGACGATCAAAACCGCTGAGATAACAATGTCCAAGATTCGCTTGGTCGCTAGGGGCCATCCTTCGCCGGCACCCGTCTTCGTGGCAATATAATGGCTGCCATCGAACTCTTCCGAGCGCCAGCTGGCCTGTCTCAGACCGAACGTGTCGGCATTCAGACGGAGAGTGATCCCGTGATGGGCGCAGAGATCTGTGACAACAAACCAGCGGTGATAGAACGATCCAAAAGGGAGATAAATCACCGCTTCGTCGACAACATTCGTCCGCAGGAAATCTCCCAGACCCGAATAGTCACATACGATCTTGAACCCGCTGCGCTCGAATTCAGAGGTGCCGGACCACGGATCATCTACAAAGCCCAGCAGGCGATAGCCGAGCTCGGGACTTTGAACGATCTTGCGTGCAAAGCCAACAGCTCGAGAATTCGTTCCGAAGATCAGCATGAACCGCAGGTTTCGGCCTCGGGCCCGAAGACGGTGCAGAAGGGTGCGCATCATTACACGTGAGGAAACAATCGTTGCGGTTGTGATTGCCCAAAATGCACACAGGAAGGGAAGGGTAGCCATCCGAATGGAGAAGATTTCACTGATTGCGACGAAGGAAGCTGTTGATAGTGCGGTTGCCTTAACTATGTCGGAAAGTTCCGATGCCCGACTGGAGAGCCGGTAAGAACGATATAGTCCGGTGGCTCTAAAGATTGCATGGTAGACGGCTAGGCTGATAGAGAAAATTAGCATATCGGAGATCTTGGCTCTCAGTGACAAGAAATCTCTGAGCGTGGTCTCATGCTGCACCTTTACCAGTAGCACCGTGGCGAGTGAGAATGAAAATATGACAAGGATGGTGTCGACGACCTTGAGAAGCGCAATAGGAAATCTGTGCCGATGAGGCGTCATAGCTGCCTTTCCGCTCGGGATCTGGCGGGGACGATAGTGGAATCCCGCTGGCAATGTGGGTGTGGGGAATGGAATAGGAATTAGCGCACAGCTTCGCCCTGTGGGTTACAGGCCCGTTCTGTGGAAACTGCTTCAGAGCTCCCGCGTTCCGCGGTGGTCCCGGAGGGTACCAACCTACGGTACGTCGAGAGGAAACCGGCGCGTGAGCTGGTCGTCGCTGAAATAGCCATGGACGCCAAACGCACGTAAGCCAGGATACTCGACTACCCGGCTCACTTTCCCCATGCATTCGATCCGTATTTCTTTGCCGTTGTCGTTGGGAGCCGGTATAAGCACCTCGATCCGCACTTCCGTTCCCACGGGAGGACAAGTACTGCTGATGATCAGTGCCCCATCCAGCGCTACGTCACTGGTAAAGCCGCCGTCGGTATGTTCCGTGCCGTCGGTCCAGTGGAAGATAACCGGAAGTCGTAGCCTGTATCGCACCGCTGACCTCCGGCGCAGCCCGTGATCGACAATGACCTTCATTGCTATTGTCGAGAGAGTATGCAGATCCGCGATCGGCAACAAGTCGTCAGAAGTGTGCAAAGCGTGTGAGGCAAGAGTGGACTACAGGCCCTTCCGCTTCTCGGGAAAGAGCTTCGGGATGCCCTTGAGGATAGGGAAGCTGGATGGGTATGCATTACCCGCCCTCTACAGAGACGAAAGTATGTATACAAAAAAGAAATGTTGGGCGTTCCCCAAAAATGCGGTAGAGTGACTTTCACCTAAACGTGGCGGCTGCACATTGTTGTGCACCCTCAAGGTGTTTGCCAAGTCCCATTGCGGACTCGAGAGTGGCCTCGAAACGGGATTCCCCCTCCCACTGCGAGGCGAGCGTCGGTATCTGATCGAAACTATCGTCGGCATAGGCACGGCGTCCTGTCGCAATTGCGTGTGACTGGCTGTGCTAGAGGGGATCATCCTTTGCATTCACAAGATGACAGCACACGCAGTCATGCCTTCCGGAGCAGCGAGTCCAGACGTTTCGGGGTTTCCAGGCCCGGTGCAGGAGCAAGGGAAGTGGACGATCACGTCGAGCGCCCATTTCGAATCCTGGTAGCTGAGCGAGATTCCATGACCGCCGATCTTCTGGCGAGCGCGCTCGAACGGGAAGGCGGTTGCCAGGCAGGCGCGGTTCGCTCGAGCGAGCTGCTTTCTCGGCTTGGCTCTCATCCTGCAGACCTCGCTGTGATCTGCGCTGGTCGCGATTCGCATGCCGGAAGCGGTTTTGAACTGGTTCATACGGTATCGAGTGCATATCCGAAGGTTCACGTGGTCGTGATCCTGGACCAAACCACCCGTGGAGGGGTCATCGAGGCGTTTCGTTGCGGGGCACGCGGCGTTGTCTCGCGTGAACAGCCGATCTCGGTGTTCCTGTGCTGTATCGAGCAGGTGCGCAAGGGGCATATCTGGGCGGGTGGCCGAGAGGCGGAGTTCTTGCTCGATGGTATTCGAAGCATACCGGCCTCAAACGTGATGGCCACGGACGGTGCGAACCCGTTAACGGATCGTGAGTTACAGGTGGTTCAGTATGCCGCCATGGGCAAAACAAACAAGGTGATCGCAAGCGAATTGCACCTGAGCGAGCATACGGTCAAGAACTACCTGTTCCGGGCATTCGAAAAGCTGGGCATTTCCAGCCGGGTGGAGCTGCTCTTTTACCTGACGATGCGTGGACACAAGTTCGGACCCACGAAGATTGTTGACATCGACGTCCTTCCCCAGGAGCAACGCTTCGGGCTCGAGAGGACGGGAGCTGCAATCGGCGTCGACGCGGGGAACCTTCAGAAAGCTTGAGTCGGGCGACATGAAATCTCTGCTCCTATGCGCGGCCATAATGGCCGGGCAAATGATCACGCTGCAGGACAGGCCGGTCGTTCACCTGGTGCCCAATCGCAGCTCAATATCGAGCGACTTCGGCGGCAAGCTACTCGAGCTGATCAATGCGCCTTCGACGGTTTCGCTGCCGGCTGATCCGCCCAGGCTCGACTCCAAAGAGGAACCGTGGTCACTTGAGATCCGGAATCTCGGACCCGCGCAGGTCACGAAAGTGGATAAGCAGCAATTCGCCGTTTCACTCAGCGTTGGCAGAACGGTCCACGTCGTCTCGAACGGCAGCATGTACGTTATTCGCTGACTTTGTCGCGAACGTAGCGGCGCACGAGGCTCGTAAGGCTGTCCGATTCCGGCGGAGGGTGATCGGTTCCATATTGAAACTGTTTCGCGCTTAAAGGAGCTCGGTCCTGTAGGGCGCTCCCGCTGAGGATTTCCTCGTTGCAGAGGAAACCGTGAAAAGTGGATCCAGAAAAGATACTGCAGCGAAGTTAAGTTCAGTATCTGAGCGACGCCGGCGATGACCAGAGAACGCAACGCGATTGTCGGTTTGGTATGGGTGATCGTGTTCACGGGATCTGCCGCGGCAGCGGTTTATGTCGCAACCAGGTTTGCCGAGTCGACCAAGCTCTTCCCATTCTTCATAGGATTCATTCTCGGCATCAGTCTGACGATCTTGCTCGTAAAGCTATTCGACAGACGAAGAACAAGCGAGTCCCATCCAAGGGCATCCAGTGGGAGAGCAAACCTGAGTTCCTGATCATGAGCTGAATCGTTCGCGCCCTGCCTGCACCTCGTTCCACCAGAATGTGTTCGGGCTTTGGGACTCGACGTCCGATTATCTCCCTAATGGCACGGTTTCAGACTCACCTCGAGACCGAATATCCTTGGCGATTACAGGCGGCAGTTAGCGACCTGCCGCATCAGGGGCTGGAGTTAGTCATTTGCCGAGCTGAGTAGCGGCAGTTATGAGAGTGAAGGCACCTTTGCAGGTGGATGCGGACTGGATGCCGAGCCTAGCGGGCCGGCGGCGCGGAAAGGGACGGATGTTAGGGAGCGTGGTGCAGGGACCTGGCGAGAGGCGGGGATATGCGCATCGCCGAGGGCGAGCCTACCGGCAATGCGAGCAGTTCGCAAGCGTGCCGTCCCGTTCGAAGCGGTCCACGGAGAATCTGAGGGTACGGACAGGGGTATCGAGCGAAGGTTCATGTTTGTAAGTGACACAATGCAAAGAGGTTTGTCCGCCTGGGGGGCAGCCAATCAAATCAATCCTGGCGCTCTTTAGTCTCCGTCGTCATTGCCAGACCAGGCTCGTTGCCGGGCCCGCCGACTTCGACACAAATCCTTCCCCACCCCAGCGCAGCACCGGCTCTCAAACCGCCTCATTTGCCGGGCTCGAAACTCCAGTATTTGCCGGCTGCGGTTACCACCGCATGCAGGCCGAGTCGGCTCGCAGCCGGGACTCCCATGAAGTCCTTGAATAAATCGGACAGGATGGTCGTGCTGTCAGCAAAATAAGAATGGTAGAGGCCCAGCAGGCTCGTATCCACCGCCGAAGCGTCCACCGTATCCAGTCCCGGCACCACGAGCAGGTGCGGCAGGCCCTCCCCGGCCCGCTGATATCCGGCAAAGTAGTCCGAGAGGCGCAGAGCCTCATCCCGCGATGACGCGTAAAGGGTAATCCGGTGAGCGGAGATCTCCATTTCCTGCGCCATCTGCTGGAACAGCGCCGCATCGACGTCAGGCGCCATCAGGGCCACCTGGTTGAACATCGGCTTACCCTTCTCCGCTGGGTTCTCGATCGCAAAATCGCGCAGCGCCTGGGTGACCGGCCGGTTGCCCATGCTGTGCGCAATCAGATCCACGGTCGTCGCCCCCGACTGCGCCACCAGCAGCTTCAGGAATGCTTCCAGGTGAGGGACCGTCAGCGCGGCGTTGCGCCCGTCTTTGTTGTAGGCAAACGGAGTCATCGATCCCTGCGATGGCCAGCTGTACAGGATCGTCGGACCGTCATAAGCCATATCGTAGGCAATCTGCGCGGTGCGCCGTGAGGCGTCTTCAAATGTCGTATTGAATCCGTGCACGAAGACCAGGATCTCTTTCTTTTGCGAATGGCCGACCCGATCCGACACGCCTTTCATAAACGTTGCCTGGTCTTCGCTCTCCACCTGCTGCAGAACAACGTCCTTGTTGGGATCCTGCTTGAATTCCAGGCGCCAGATGCTCGGCCCCTCCAGCTCGCCCATGCGGTGATCGCGCGGAATACTGACGGAAACTTCGCCGTAATGGAACTGGCCGTTGGGATCCGGTTCGCCGCCAAACGTCGGCCCCTGGCTGTCGTTCCCGGTGACCTGGCGGTCGGTCGCGTAGAAGACCTTCTCGACCGCGTAATTCGCATTCGCCGTGGTCGTTGTTAGCCCCCGGGACATTCCGGCCGGAGACTCGCTCGCCGTTACGGCAACGTGAATCGAGCCCGAGGCGTTACTCAGATTGCGCGCCAGAACGTAGTAATCCCCCTCCGCGCCCGCGTGCCACTGGAACGAAGCCTCGGTCGCATCCGGATCATCCTTGCCGACCAGAACCTTGTCGGCGTTATAGACGAAGAGGTCCACCGAAAACTCGGGATCAGTGGATTTCCCGGTCACCTCGAACCCGTCTCCAGGTTTCAGATGGAACATATCCGAGCGGATCTCGGAATGCGCGCCAACATTGAGGTCCTGCGCCTGCTTCTGGCTGGCGCTGGCTTCAGGGGTTTGTTGCTGAGGGTGAGCTGGATCCGGACCGGTTCCTTCTCCGGAAGTCTGCCCTCTCGACGTTCCGCCGAGGCAGAAGGGCATCGAGGCGCACAGAAGAAAAATCAGCGATTTGCGTAGCGACAGAGACTCCATCGGGCACAGCCTCGCGAGCGATGCAAGCGATTGTGCCACCAGGCGGCCTGGTCCGCAAACTCAAAAACTTCAAGGCTCAGACCGGAGATTCCGATTGCAAAAACGGATCAGGCGATTTCCTGGTCTTCTCCGCTGATCAGCTCGAGATCCGCGCCCCGCACCAGCTTTTCCTCCGGGGCCGGAGCCGGATCGAGCACCACCACGTATACATCGTCGAGAGACGTCAGCTTCTTTGCGACCCGCCCGGTGAGTGGCTGATTCTTGACCCGAACCTGTTGTCCTTCCTTAAATGTCATACCGAAGAAGCGTAAAGCGTGGCGGGGAGGTTCCATATCCCCAAAACGGGGGAGTTGCTGAGATGGAAACGGGAGATAGTCCGGATAAGTCGCAGAGATACTTCCACTTATGTAATCGCCGCGGAGATTACCGCGAAGTGTGACTGTCGCAGCACGACAGAAAGAGTTCTATACCGTGCGGCCTGGGCTCAGGCGATCGCGCGCAGAGACTTCCCCTGATTCTCAAGGTACGAACAGAATCGCTCGCACCAGCGGAAGACATTTTCGTTTTTCACGCGCCGGCGCAATTTGCGCATGCGGGTCATCCGCTCCCGCTCGTCCATGGCGCAGGCCTGCTGGACCGCGTCGGCCACGCACTGGATGTCGTAGGGGTTGACCAGGATGGACCCATTTCCAAGCTGGGCCGCGGCACCGGCAAATTCGCTCAGAATCAGCACCCCCTGGTCGCCCTCCTGAGCGGCACAGAATTCCTTGGCCACCAGGTTCATTCCATCCTTGAGGGGTGTGATCAGAGCGATATCGGCGGCGCGGTAAAGCGCCAGCAGTTCCTGACGGTCCAGCGAGCGGTGAATGTAATGAACCGGCATCCAGCCGGGATCGCCGTATTGGCCATTGATCTGGCTGGTGAGCGTTTCGATTTCGAGCTTCAGCTCCCGGTATTTGGGAATGTGCTCGCGGCTGGGGACCACAATCTGGACCAGGCTCAGCTGCCTCCGCATCTTCGGCGAAGAGCTGAGCAGGTGGCGCAGCGCCCTCAGGCGTTCCGGCACTCCCTTGGTGTAGTCAAGCCGGTCGACCCCGAGGACAATCCGGCGACCGTGCATGTCCCGGCGAATCTGGGAGGCGCGTTCCACAATCTCCGGCTGCGCCGCATGCTGCGCAAATTCGTCGTAGTCGATGCCGATGGGGAAAGTTTGTATCAGGGTGGAATGGTTCCCGGAGCTGGCCCGCACCTGCTCGTCCTCACGGTGCAGTTCGATTTCCGGCAGGAAGTGGCGCACGCAGCCCAGGAAGTTTCGCTGATCCCGCGGAGTCTGAAACCCGACCGCGTCGAAAGCAAACAGAGAGCGCAGGATCTGGCTGCGCCACGGCAGCTTCTCAAAAATGTCCAGCGGCGGAAAGGGAATATGGAGAAAGAAGCCCAGCCGGGAGCGAACGCCGCGCTCGCGCAGGAAATCCCCCACCAGCATCAGGTGATAGTCGTGGACCCAGATAAGAGAGTCGGGGCGGCTCACCCGCTGAACTGCGTCGGCGAACTTGCGGTTCGCGTGCACATAGGCTTCCCAGTACGTGGGATCGAAATTGCAGCGCGACTGCAGGTCGTGAAAAAGCGGCCACACAATCTCGTTGGAAAATCCGGCGTAAAAACCCTTGCGCTCCGAAGGCGTAAGGGAGACGGGAACCAGATGGACCTGCGAATCGGAATGCTCCCTGGCCAGCAGCTTCTGGATCTGATCCTCCGGGCCGTCCCCAGGCCAGCCAATCCAATAGCCCTTCCTGGTTTTCAGAACGGGCCGCAGCGCAGTCACCAGGCCGCCCGAACTGGGCTTCAGGACCGGGCCGTTCGGCCCCATCTCCGTCGTGATGGGCAGGCGATTGGAGACGAGGATCATGTCGCCCGCCGGCTTCACGAAGAGCCTCCGCATCGCGTGGCCCACTCTCCCAGGAAGCTCAACAGCTGATCGGGAGGCCGGATCCAGAACTGCGCGTTCGTGGGACGCCACTCCGATCGCACGAGCACCGTGAGCGCATCGGTATCCCGCAAAGCCAGGAAAGCGTCTTCGTCCGTCGTATCGTCGCCGAGAAAGGCGAAGGGCGCTCCGGCTGGCAACTCCGCCAACAGTGTGCGGACAGCGCTGCCTTTGTTGGGTTCCAGAGGGCGCAACTCAAGGCCGCCATCGAATTCCAGAAGCGACATGCCGGACCGCTCCGCGACAGGTGCGAAGGCCGAATGGACCGCGGGGCCCAGAACCGCGAGCTGCTCAGGTGGCAATCCCCGCCAGTGGATCGCGATACTGCCGGGCTTGCATTCGGCAAAGCGCAGATAGTCGTGAGACCCAAGCCAGGCTGTCGCTTCCGCAAGCCCCTGCTCGTCGGAAGGCCGGAGCGGCGTCATTCTTATGTGCCCGTCGGGAAAGAGGCGCTGGCGGCCGTGGATGCCCCAGATTTCCGGGTGGGGATTTACCCCCAGCAGATCGCGGACTTCTTCCGCCTGACGGCCGCTGATGAGGACAACGCGAGTCGAGCCGCCCTGAAGAATCTTCTGCACGGCCTCCCGGACTCCCGGCCACGGGATAGCAGCATTGCGGTCGATATGGAAGGGCGCAAGCGTCCCGTCGTAGTCCAGAGCGAGAGCGGACGCCGGATGAGCGGTGAGCCGGTCGAAAAAGACTCGAAACTGAGGCTGGACTGCCGAAAATGCCTGGCTGGACAGGCCCGAATCAGAGGGAGCCGTGAGACCACGGGTTGTTTCCTGCGAAGGGCTTCTGGTCATGCCACGTCGATCGAAAGAGAGAGATACCGCATTTCCAGAGTACCGTGCGCGATGGCCCGTCGCGCCCCGGTCGAACCGATTGAATAAAAAGATGCAGAGCGGAGGCGGGCAGATGCTCAGCTGAAGCTTTCATTAGCTCGCTTAAAGTGCAGAAAAGAGATGCAGTATCCGACGCGCTGAACGGGCGCGCGCCAGGAGCGCTTGTCGAAACCAGCCGGGATCAGGACTCCTGCCGGAGAATCTCGCAGGCGACTGCCGCCTGCCCCAGGGAGATGCCGCCATCGTTGGCTGGAACAGCCCTCTGAACGAAGACTTCGAAGCCACTCTCACCCAGAGATTGAAGACAGCCCGCCAGCAGAAGCCCGTTCTGGAAGCACCCGCCGCTGAGGCACACCCGATGCAGCTGGAGAGCGTCGCGCATCCGCCGGCACACCCTGTCCACAACGGCGATCATCGTTACGTGGAACCGGGCGGCGATTTGCGAACCGGAAACATGCCTGTCGACGTCTCCGGCGATCTGGCGAATCATCGGCCGCAGGTCCACATCGATCGGATCGGCTTCGCTAAGAGCGAATTCATAAGGAGCTTCAGACGACAACGGGCGCGCGTCGGCAGCCGCTTCGAGCATCATGGCAGCCTGGCCTTCAAACGAGACAGCGTGGCGCAGGCCGATCAGCGAGGCAACCGCGTCGAACAGGCGTCCCGCCGAAGAGGTTGGGATCGTCTGAACGCGTCGGCGGAGCATGGTGTCGAGGATCCGAATCCGCTCGTCTGAAGCCATCTCGTCCCAGGCGGGTTGCGCAGGAATGGAACCGTCGAAGGCATCGAGCAGATAGCTGCGAGCTGCGCGCCACGGCTCGCGAATCCCCGAATCTCCTCCGGCCAGCAGAATTGGCCGCAGACGCGCGTAGCGATCGAAGCCCGCATAGTCGGCCGCCAGGAATTCGCCGCCCCAGATCGTCCCATCGGTGCCGAAGCCGGTGCCGTCCCAGGCCACGCCAATCACGCGGCCTTCCAGCTGGTGCTCCGCCATGCAGCTGGCGATGTGGGCGTGGTGGTGCTGCACCCGAATGGGTCGGAGCGCCTCCTGCTGCAGTGCAAACTGCGTGCTCAGATAGCCAGGGTGCAGATCGAAGGCCACGGCCGTCGGCGAGACGTGGAAGAGGCGGCGCATGCGTTCGAGCGTCTCCTCAAAGAAATGAAGAGTCTCATACTTCTCAAGGTCGCCCAGGTGCTGGCTGGGCAGAGCAAAGCCCGCGCGCGTGAGGCACAGCGTGTTCTTCAGCTGGGCGCCGCAGGCCAGCACCTCCGCTTCGCCCCGGCCCAGCCAGATCGGCCTGGGCGCGTAGCCTCGGGCGCGCCGCAGCAGCAGGGTGTGGCCGGCGACGACCCGCACCACAGAATCGTCCACCCGCGTGTGAATCCGCCGATTGTGATGGACGAAGAGATCGGCGATTCCGGCAAGCTGCTCCTCGGCCTCGTCGTTCTCCATCACGATGGGCTCTTCGCTGATGTTGCCGCTGGTCATCACCAGGGCGGCATCCGCCTGCCAGCGTTCCCGCAGGACTCGAAACAGCAGATCGTGCATGGGCGTGCAGGGCAGCATGACCCCGGTGGCAGGATTGCCCGGAGAGACGCCCTCAGCCAGATCGGCGCCGGGCCGCCGGCGCAGAAGAACGATCGGCCGCTCCGGGCTGACCAGAGCTGCGCGCTCCGCGTCGGAGACGAAGCAGAGCGACTCCGCCACGCCGGCCTCCGTGACCATCAGCGCGAATGGCTTCTCGCTCCGCCGCTTGCGGCGCCGCAGCTCCTCCACGGCGGCGGACTGGCGGGCATCGCAGGCCAGCTGGTAGCCGCCCAGGCCTTTCCAGGCAACGATGCCGCCTTCCCGCAAATGGTCCGCCACCCGTACGAGGATCGCGCGCGCAGTGGTGGGCAGCGAATCTGTCGCCGGGGCGGCAGGCAGAAGGCGCGGACCGCAGACCGGGCAGGCATTCGGCTGGGCGTGGAAACGGCGGTCCTCGGGATTCTCGTACTCGCGCCGGCAGTCGGCGCACATGGCGAACTCCGCCATGGTGGTTACAGGCCTGTCATACGGTACGTCGACAATGATGCTGTACCGCGGGCCGCAATTCGTGCAGTTGGTGAAAGGGTAGTCGTAGCGGCGGTTTGCCGGATCGCGTGTGTCTGCCAGACAAGCCTCGCAGACGCAGATGTCCGGCGGGACCAGCGCAAAGGCGGACTCTCCTCCGCCGCTCTCATGGATGGTGAACCCGGAGTCGCCAACAGTCGGAATCTCGGTTCGCTGAATCTGCGCAATCTGGACCAGAGGCGGGGCTTCCGCCGGCAGCGCGGCGATGAAGGCGTCAACGGTCGCCGCGACGCCTTCCACTTCAATAAACACTCCCCGTGGGGAGTTCAATACGAATCCGGCCAGCCCATGGCGTCGCGCCAGGTTGTAGACGTACGGCCGAAAGCCCACACCCTGGACCACGCCGCGAATCTGCAGCTGCAGACGGACAGGCTGAGTATCGGGAATCGTCGCTCCTGGGCCCATCGGACTCATCCGACATTATCGACCAGGCGATCCCTGCACGGCTTGCGGACGGCCCTCAGGCCTGCTGTACGAATTCGAGCTCCAGCGTGATGGACACTTCTTCGCCCACCAGCACGCCCCCGGTTTCGAGCGCGGCATTGAAGTTGAGGCCGAAGTCGGTGCGGTTGATTTTTGTCGTTGCGGAAACGCCGATGCGCGTGTTGCCCCAGGGGTCTTTGGTCGGCGGGGTCGGGCCTTCCACCGCGAATTCAACTTCTCGCGTGGCTCCGTGAATGGTCAGCGGCCCGGCGACAACCACAGTCCCGTCAGCCCGGCGCATCACCCGCGTGGAGCGGAAGGTCAGGGAAGGGAACTTCTCGGCGTCGAAAAAGTCCGGACTCTTCAGATGCGTATCGCGCTGCGCATCGTGGGTATTTATGGTCGCCACGTCGACCGATGCCTCGACGCCGGACTTCTCCAGATGACCGGGATCGTAGGTCAGCGAACCGGTGACGCCGGTGAACTGTCCCCGAACGTTGGAAATCATCATGTGCCTGACGCGAAACTCGGCCACGGAATGAACCGGGTCGACTTTCCAGGTGGTTGCGGCTGTGGTGGACGGGGCGGATGCGCTCATGGTGAATCTCCTCCTTCCCATTCGATTCGGCAGGAAGATAGTCGTTGCAACAAATAACTGGCGGCTGTTAATCCAGCCCCTGCCGTGCCATCTCCAGCAGTTCGGTGAATTCCTGCAACTGTTTACGGCTGAGATGTCCCAGTTGCCGGCTATGGAGCTGCCGGATCGGCGGATCGAGCTCAGCCAGCAGCGCAAGCCCGGCCGGCGTGATGCGCACCTGCACGCGCCGCCGGTCCTCATCTTCCCGGCACCGCCGCAGCAGGCCGCGCCTCTCCAGACGGTCCAGCAGCCGGGTGATGTCCGGCTCCCGTGTAATCATGCGCGCCGCGATCTCCCCGCAGAGAAGGCCCGCCGGGGCTCCGCGCAGGATCCGAAGCACGTTGTAGGGGGCAGGGGAGAGGTCGTAATGGCGGAGAAGCTGCGCCGGCGCGCGGGAGAGCCGGTCGGCGGTCCGGACCAGCTCGACAAAGAGGGTTTCTTCCGGGCAGGGAATTGCTGGGGGCGAGGACGAGCTCCTGGAGGCCATCACCCCATTAGATACCTGTTGCAACAGAGAAGGAGCGGCCGATTTCGCCGCCGGAAAGCGCAGCCGCCCCGCTCAGCGGGCGATCGCGAGCTGATCTCCGGGCTCGATGCTGCAGTCGTCGATCTGGCCGGGAGCCAGTTCCAGCATGCTGTGAATCCTGAAGTTCACGTTGGTCATGCGCCAGGACGGCATACGGCGCCAGACCTTCAGGACGCGCAGGCTTCTGTCGAGGCCCACCACATCAATGGGAAAGCGCATGCCGATCGTGTGAACGCCGGAGGAGGGCTGGATCAGGATGCCGGATCCTGGCTCCAGTCCGCTTTTGCCGAGAAGGCCGAACAACCGCGTCAAAAAGGTGTCGGCGAGACCGATGTTCGAGCCGATCGTTACGGCCTTCTCCGGGATGGTGACTGTGACGTGCTTCATGGCGATCCAGTCCTCTCCGCAACGCGGGGAGGCAGGGTTTATACGGGGACAACCTCCGGAGTGACGGGGAGGACCACACCGAGGCGTGATTTGAGGCCGGCCGGAGTGGCCGGTCCATGGAGCCTGACCGGGTTACGCAGCTCTTTTTCTGCGCAGCACGATCACGCCCAAAACGAGGGCGCCAAGGGCGGCCGCAACGACACGAATCATAAGACTGGAAGCCATTGCAGTTCTCCTTTCCCGGCACAGGCCGTTCAATTCAGGGCAGGTTCGCGGCGGCTCAGAATCAGGCAGACTTCCTTCTCCTGCGCATGATGATGAAGCCAACCACAACTACAGCGAGGGCCAGTGCGACAACGCGCACGATCATGGATGAGGGCATTGCAGTTCTCCTTTCCGGTGCCGCCAAGGCGGACACGCGTGTTCAACCCACAGATTCCGGATCCCGTCTTAGTGCAGACTGGTGCTCAAAGTGATGACGGCCGGAGCCAGCAGCACGATGAACAGGCAGGGGAAGATGAAAAACACCAGCGGGAACAGAATCTTAATCTTGGTCTTGGCGGCCGCTTCCTCGGCGCGCTGCCGGCGCGTCTGCCGGATCTCCTCCGAGTAGCGGCTGAGCGCCCGCACGATCGGCGTCCCGAATCGGTCGGTCTGCTGAAGCATCGTCACCAGCGCCTGAAATTCCTCGAGTTTGGTCCGGTCCGCCATGCTCTGCCACGCATCGAGGCGAGGCTTGCCGGCGCGCTGTTCGAGATTGACCTGATTGAACTCCTCGTTCAGCTCCGGATAAGAGACGATAATCTCCTGGCCGATGCGCAGCAGCGCCTGATCCAGACCCAGTCCGGCTTCCACGCAGATCACCAGCAGGTCGATGGCATCGGGGATGCCTTTCTGGATCCTCTTCTTCCGCTTGTTCACCATGCGGGTCAGCCAGATGTCGGGAAGCAGATAGCCGATCGCGGCCAAAGCCAGACACCAGAACGCGGTGTTGCTGTGGATGAAAGTGCCGCCCAGAATCCCGGCCAGCGGCCCCACGAAACGGGCCGTAAAGTAAACGTCGACCTGACTGCCGCCCTTGAACCCGGCGGTCACAAAGCGCTGGCGCAGCTTTTCATCTTCTGAGAGCCCCAGCCGGCCGCGGAAGGCGCGCGCCAGTGACAGCAGCTTGTCCCGGGCCACTTCCTTGCCCCGGATCGTGCGCTTGTCCGGCCGCTCGCTCTTCACAATGTCGAGCACCCGGCGGGCCTGCTTGGAGGGCCGCAGCAGGAACGGCGCGGTCAGCAGCGTGACCACGAAGAAGACCGTGAGGGAGAGCGCGATGTAGAAAAAGATGACCATGGTTGTCTCCGCCTACACGTCGATGGCGTTGATGATGCGGTTGATGAAGAAAGCGCCGAGAGAGATCAGGCCCACGCAGGCCCACAGCAGCTTGTGTCCCAGAGGACTGTGAAAGAGCGGCTTGGAGTAGCCAGGGTCCAGAACGTTAATCAGCAGCATGACCACCACCGGCAGGCCGGTGAGGATCCATCCTGTAAGCCGTCCCTGCGCGGTCTGCACGCGGATTTCACCCTGAATCCTCTGCCGCTCGCGGATCACAAAGACGGTGCGGTCGAGAACTTCAACGAGGTTGCCGCCGGTTTCGCGCTGCACAACAATGGCGGTGACCATCACCCGCAGATCCTGCGAGGGCACCCGGTCCAGCAGCTGCGTCAGCGCGTCGCGCAGAGGCAGACCGAAGTTCTGCTGCCGGAAGACTTCGGCGAATTCGGTCTTGGCCGGCTCGGGAGCGCCCTGAGCCATGATGTCGATCGCTCCGGCCGTCGAGTGGCCGGCGCGCAGCGAACGAGCCATCATGTCGATGGCGTACGGCAGAGCCTTTTCAAACGCGCGCAGCCTGCGGTAGCGAGCCCAGGCGATACGCACCCACGGCAGGGTGGCCAGCAGCAGTGCCGCGCCCACTTCCACCGCTAACATGGGAAAGACCAGCAGCGCGATGATGAAGCCGATTGCCGCCAGCGCCGCCGTCTGCACCAGGAAAGCCGAGGCCGTGGTATTGACTGCCGCCTGAGAGATCCAGCGCTGCAGCCGGGCCATCGAAATATATTTGCTGACCGACTGCCCGATCCAGTCCCAGCGGCTGCTGGCGGTCTTGCGCAGCAGTTCCGATGCCTCCAGCGACGGGCCGGAAACTCCGCCCTTTTCCACGGAAATCGCCGCGAGCCGGTGCTGCAGCACCTTGTCGCCGTGGGACGGCGCAGTGGCTATCGCGACCGCCCCGAAGGTGATCAGCAGTATTGCAAAAAAGCCGGAGACCAGGAGAATCATGTCCGGGGGTCCTTATATTTCCACGCAGTGGTCCGAAAGACCCGCAGGAATCGGAATGCCGGCGGCCTTCAGACGTTCGGTGAATTTGGGCACAATGCCGGTGGAGCGGAAGCGGCCTTTTACCTTCCCGCTTTCTCCGGTGCCTTCCTTCTCAAACAGAAAAATGTCCTGCATGCTGATCACGTCGCTGTAGGCGCCGGTCAGCTCGGAGATATGGGTGATGCGCCGGGAACCATCGGCCATACGCGCCACCTGCACGATCAGGTGAATGGCCGACGCTATCTGCAGACGGATGGCTTTCTCCGGCAGACGCAGGTCGCCCATCATGCACATCGTTTCCAGTCGCGACAGTCCGTCGCGCGGGGTGTTGGCGTGAATGGTGGTCAGGGAGCCGTCATGGCCGGTGTTCATGGCCTGCAGCATGTCCATCGCTTCTTCGCCGCGGCACTCGCCGAGGACGATCCGGTCGGGGCGCATACGCAGGGCGTTGATCACCAGCTCGCGCTGGCGGATCGCGCCCTTGCCTTCCACGTTCGGAGGCCGCGTCTCCAGACGCACCACGTGATCCTGGCGCAGCTGGAGTTCGGCGGAATCCTCGATGGTGACGATCCGCTCGCGGTCGGAGATGAAACTGGAAAGCGCGTTCAGCAGTGTCGTTTTGCCGGCGCCGGTACCGCCCGAGATGACGATGTTCAGCCGCGCCTGCACTGCGGCGCGCAGCATATCCAGCATGGGGTTGGTCAGCGCCTTGTTCTGGACCAGCTTTTCCGCCGTCAGCGGCGAGGATCCGAACCGGCGAATGGAGAGAATGGGCCCGTCAATCGCCAGCGGGGGAATGATGGCGTTGACGCGGGAGCCGTCCTTGAGTCGTGCGTCGACCATGGGCGTCGATTCGTCCACGCGCCGGCCGACCGCCGAAACGATCTTGTCGATGATCTGAAGAAGGTGCTTGTTGTCCTTGAAGGTGACGCTGGTGCGATGCAGAACGCCGCGCCGCTCAACGTACACGTTGGCGCAGGTGTTCACCAGGATGTCGTTGATCGTGTCGTCCTTGAGCAGCGGCTCCAGCGGACCGAGTCCGAAAACCTCGTCCACGACTTCCTGCGCGATGCGGTCCCGCTCCACCGAGCTGAGCGGGATGCCCTGCTCGGCGATGATCTGCTGAATCAGGATGAAGAGCTGCTGCTGCCCGGTCCGGCTTTCCTGGGCTTCGCCCAGCTTCTCCAGATCCAGACGATTGATGAGCTCCGAGTGAACCGCGGACTTCAGCTCCTGCTGCTCTTTTTCCCGCAGCGGCCGCGCACTGGTGTTGTTGGTTCGCAGTCCCGGACCGCTGCCGCGCAGAGCGGCGTCGGCGCGTGGAGAGGTGACGTTCAGAGTCAGATCGCCCATGCTTACTCAGTCCTTTTCTGGCCGAACAAAGAGAATCCTTTGCGGGCCGGCTGCGCCTTGGGTTCTTCGTCCCCGCTCAGCAGGGTGGTCCAGCGGGCAAACTGCGCGGAAATCTCGGACTTCTTGTCCGGCCCGATCGGCTCGCCCACGTTGATAGCCCGCTGGCACTCCGCGTACGCGTTGCACAGCCGGACTTCCACCGGAACCCGGATCGCCTTTTCGATCTGCTCGATGGCGATGGCTCCGTGCGACGAATAACGGTTGATGATCACGTGCAGACGGGCGGATGTCGATTCGTTGCGGCTGAGGCCGTCGATGTAACGGGACAGGTCCCGGATGGCTCCGATGTCCGGCGTTGCGACCAGGTAAATCTGATCCGACCGGTCCATGACCGCCAGACTGGCCTCCTCGAGCGACGTTTCACAGTCGAGGATGATGTAGTCGTACTCGCCGCGCAGGAACTCCAGCGTCCGCTCCAGCGCGTCCGGATCCACCGAGCGCGTCAGATCGTGCGATTCCGGGGAGGAGAGAACCTCCAGCCCGCTGGGATGCTTGGCGATGAAACCGCGGAGCAGCGTCGAGTCCAGACGATTGACGTTGCGGATGAGCTCGTCAAAGTGATAGCGGGTGCCGTCCAGCCCGAGGTAGAGGCAGATATGCCCGAACTCCGGATGGTTGTCGATCAGCAGCACCTTCTTGCTTTTCTGCCGGACCAGATAGTACGCCAGGGTCACCGCAATGGTTGTGGTGCCCACGCCGCCTTTGGCTCCGAAGAAGGAAAGGATATGGCCGCTGGAACGGGCGCGGCCCATGGTCGAGGACCACTGCCGTTCCTGCCGGTCGAAGGTATCCCCCAGCTGGCGAAGATCGAGCGGGTTCTTCAGAACCTCGTTGCAGCCCGATCGCATCGCCGTCAGCAGCAGCTCAGGATCGTTGCCCGCCGAGAGCGCTGCGGCGAAAAACCGTCCGAAGAACAGCTGCTGCAGGTAAGCCGCGGTTTCGGCCGCCCCCTTGGGGTCGTGGTCGAAATCGATAATGGCGAGCACGGCGTCGGCGCCCTTGGTGTCCCCCGAGATGGCGGGGCGGCGCGCGGCGGAGACGTACTCGTCGAAGGTGTCGTGGGTCAGCGTCCAGCGCTGCTGGGTCGCCGCCTGGACGATCTTGTCCGTGACGTCGTGGTCAATGCCGACCGTCAGCAGAGCCACGGTCAGAGTCTGAGGAGTGGAGGCCTGCTCCTGCTTCATCGTCTTAGTCCTTGTCCGGCACCGGGACGTCCTCGGGCCGGGGCTGCGGCTGAGGTTGTGCCGGAGGCGTCTTGGGAGTCATTTCCTTGTCAAACTTCTTGTTGTCGATGAACGGCTCCACCATCTTCGGCTGCAGCGTGTGCGGCGTCTCCGTCAGAGGATCGACCAGCGTCGGCGTCACGATGACCGCCAGCTCGTCGTTGCTGTGGTTGGTTACTCTGGTCTGGAACAGCTTGCCCAGAATCGGGATGTCCCCGATGCCCGGGATCTTCTGCAGCTGGTCGGTCGTGCGGTTGTCCAGCAGGCCGGAGATGGCGAAGCTCTGTCCGTCTTTCAGCTGAACCACCGTCTCCGCCCGGCGCGTCGAAATGGCCGGAATCGTGTACCCCGAGATGACGACCTCATTGCTGTAATCGAGGGCGCTGACCTCCGGCGCGACTTTGAGCTGAATGGTCCCGTCGGGCAGAACCGTCGGCGTGAAGTCGACCCGCACGCCATAAGGACGGAACTGGATCGTCACCGAAGTGAAGCCGCCCGTGCCGCCCTGAACCACCGGATAGGGGAATTCGCCGCCGGCCAGGAACGATGCCTTCTCGCCGCTGATCGCCGTCAGCGTCGGTTCGGCCAGAATCTGCATGATCTGCTTGTTGATCAGCGCCTGAATGGCGGCGCCGACGTTGTGGTCGGAGTTGTAATAGAAGAGGTTGAGAAGGTTGGTGAGCGACAGCAGTCCACCACCCGAGCTGGTCGAGCTCGAGCTCTGCCCGACCGTAATTGCCGGGAACTGCCCGGTGGTCGAGTTGGCGGTGTTCTTCCCCGCCGAGAAGAAGTTGAATCCCAGCTGGAAGGCCCGCGCGCGGTCGATCTCCACCACTCGCACCTTCAGACGGACCTGCGGAGTGTGCGGCAGCGCGACCTGCAGCGAGTCGGCCACATTCTTGGCGAACAGCCCGGCCAGTTTTACCGCAGCATCGTCCGCCTTCTGGCTCGAAACCGTGCCCGCCAGTCCAACCTGATCGCCGTGGCTCTCTACGCGAATGCTGTCGCCGGGGAAGGCCTCCTTCAGCGCCGTGCGCAGATCGCTCACGTCGACGTCGGAGTTCACAAGGTAGGACTGCGACTTGCCGTCCTCGTCCCACATGATCAGGCTGCTGATCCCCGGCGCTTTGGCCGTGATCACGATCTGATGCGGGCTGGATGTGTAGGAGTCCAGAACGTCCGGGTTGCTCACATACACCCGCTTCAGCCGGCTCTCCGTGTTGACGAACATCGAGTGGCCGATGACCAGGTGCAGGGGCTCGCCAACCGAGCTGGCCGTGCCGCCCAGATCGCCGGAAAGCGGCGCGGGGGGCGTTGCCGCCGCCAGCGCAGCCGGCGATGCGGAGAAACAGACGGCCGCAGTGAAAGCCGCTGCCAGCACGGCGTGAGTGGTCTTTCGAAATGTGGACAGATCCTTCATTGCCATGCCTCAGTTAAAGCTTGCTGTGGTGCGTTTGGACCCCATCATGGTCTCGACCACCCAGGGCGCGGGTCCTGTTGCGCGGGCAACCGAATGATGCTCGTGAACTCCGGCGATCGGTGCCAGCTCGGGCAGCGCCAGCGGCGTGGTTTTGGCCGCTTCGCGGTCCCCGCCGTTGCGCAGCACAAAGTGAATGCTGCCCTGAGCGCTGGCCAGAACCGCCTTTTCCGCGTCCTCCGGCGACAGCAGCAGGGTCACCACATCCACCGTCATCGGTTTGCCGGTCGGATCGGGCTGTACCTGATGACCCGCAGCCAGGACTTCGGCATCCTGCAGAACCGTCGCCGTGACCGGATCCGGATGAACGTCGTCGTGGTACGTCACCAGCACATCGACATGCGTGCCGGGCATCAGAAATCCGGCCACGCCGATCACCTCATTGGAACTGAGGGCTACCGCCCGCATCCCGCTCGGAATCCGCGCGGTCAGACCGACACCGGATCCGGCGGCGGCCAGCTGGCGATCGAGGATCGGCTGCCCGGCGGCCAGAGGATACAGCACCGCCCGGCCCACAACGTCGTCAACCCTGACGAAGCTGCCTGCCAGCGGATGCGATTTCGGCCACTCGATCATGCTCAGATCTTCCTTGCGGATCACTTCTCCCGGATCGAGAGAACGAGCGGCGGCGACATATTCCTGATTTTGAGGCGGGGCGACCGTCCGGGTGCGGCCCACTCTGCGGCTGAGCCAGAACGTAAAGAGTCCGGAGATCACCAGCGCCACGACAAGTGCAAGCATCATGCGGCGAGCCATATGTCATTACCTCTGGAACGCCGTGAGGAACAGGGTCGTCGCCGTGCCCGCGGCTACAGCCAGGGCATACGGCAAACGCAGCGTCCTCGCGTTGGCGACATTCAGTTGCGGATGCGGCGCAAGCCCTTCCATCCGATGATGGAGTGCGAGCGCGCCGACATTCCTGATGGTTTCCTTGAACCGGCCCCGCCATAAAGCGAGCCCGATCGCCATAACACCGCCGGCCATGGCGGTGAGAATCAGCAGATACCCGACCAGCGGCAGTCCGGCAATGGCGCCGACGGCGGTAATCAGCTTCACATCGCCCGCCCCCATGCCTCCGGCCAGCCAGAAGATCAGAAAAAGAACGCCACAGATCAGGCCGGCCAGTGCCGCCAGACCCATCTGGCGCCATCCGCCCAGAGCAAAATGCAGGAGCAGTCCAAACAGAATGCCCGGCAGAGTCAGATAGTTCGGAATTCGGCGGCTGTGCACGTCGAAGCCTGCCCCTGCGAATGCAAAGGCCAGGGCTGCCGTCGGGTACACCCACTCGGGTTGAAGATGCGACATTGCGATTGTCCCCAGTGCGCCCCGTCCGCGTTATCGGCGGAAAAGGCCAGAACGTTGAATCGGATCTGCTGCCTGCCGCCCCTTAAAGTCCCCAGGGCCAGGCACGCGGAATTGTGTGCGAAGAACCTTTCGATGGGGGAGGCAGCAGGGCTCGCTTGCGCCTGCCCGGCCGCCGCCATCATCGTGTCGCAGCCCCTCAGTCCCGATCAGTTGCCTCCGAGGAGGCCAGCTGGACTGCCGTACCGCGTTGTTCTTCCTCGAACACCCTCCGTTGGCCCTCCTGCTGCGGCCAGCCGGCTGGTGCGGTGCCTGCGAATCACGCCGATGGAGCTGATTCCGATACTTACGGCAGAGGTGGGTGGTCGCGACCGGAGCCGAGGAACAATAGTCGCGACCCGAAATTCGTTCGTGCATCGGTTCTGCCCCTAAGGGAACAGATCCGACTCACTTCACCCAACCAGAGACCGGCAAGAACAGAAACCGCCAGAACATCACGTGGAATTACAGGCTGCTGCCGATCTTGTTGAACTCGCTGCCGATGCTGTTGCTCAGAGAGCCCATCGCGACGATGGCGCCCAGGGCGATGAGGGCCGCGATCAGTGCATACTCGATCAGATCCTGGCCGGATTCATCGTTCATCAGGTTGGTGAAAAGCCGCTTGGTCAGTTCCATTCCAGTTCTCCTTAAAATTGCCGCACGGCCTTTGAACCCGGGACCGCGCTGCGTTGGTGGTGATTGTTGTCAACATTGCGATGAAACCGCTTGAGTCGCAATGCCATTTAAGTGTTACCGTTTGCTACTTTTGTAGGGACTGCGGTGTTTCCCTGGGCCCAAATTCCCCCGAATCAACAGCTCCCGAAGAGTTACCCGGGATGCTCTGCCTCGGGTTACCCCGCGCGGCGAACCTCTGCCCGCACGTGGCAAACCTGCCACCTGCCTCCAGCCTCACAGGCTGGAGTTGATGCTGCTGTAATAACTCGCAATCTTGTTGCCGACCCCCTGGACGCCGGCGATTGCCGCCAGCGCGATCAAAGTCGCGATCAGCACGTACTCGATCATGTCGGCTCCCGATTCCTCGTTCCAAAAACGATCCAGAAGCAATCTCGTCCTGCCGCCTGCCGGGTGCGATCCGCCGTGCCTCATGTCGATCCTTTCTGTTCTCCTGAGCCGCGTCCCACGCGGTGAACCTTGTTTGCCGGCGCCGCGCTTCCACTTGCCACGCTGCGGCCGTTTTGTCTGGGGCGGTGTGGCCTTGCTCCGGCTCACCCGCGGGCCATCGTCAGAGCTGCTTTCCAATCCTCGTGTAGTCCCTGCCCAGCCTGTTTCCGAAGTTGTGCATCGTTGCGAAAGCCGCCAGTGCTGCCAGTGCCGCCAGCAGAGCGTACTCAATTACGTTCTGGCCCACTTCATCGAACAGAAGCCTTCTCAGCTGGATTCCGGTAACGTTCATCCGTTCTCTCCGGGAAAATCACCAGGGGGCACAGCATCTGCCGCAGACAGAAAAATCCGCCGCATATCACGAATGAAGGTAATACAGGATAGGTTCCGGGACTATGACGAGATCGGTACAGAAGTACTGCCTCTTTTGGTGTACTTTTGTTGGAGAGCTCTCGACCAGTTACCAGGAGTAACCACGCGCGCCTCGCGTGGCATTCTTCCCGGCCGGCGACACCTCACAAAGCAGCCTTCATTTCCGCGATTCGGAAAGCGATCCTACCGACCGCTTCGGGTCCTAAGTCGCGCGGATGCCGCGCGCTGATCGCACTCCACCCCAATAGTCACCGTGCGCTCGTTACGGCGGGCCAGCACGCTAACACAAAATCGCCATTGAGCCCTTGTGGAGAACGACCTACCGTAACAGGACGGCTCTCTCAAACGGGTTTGGTTCAACGTCATTACTTTAGTCATGAACGCGCCGCCAGAGATTTCAGGCTCGCCTCGATGACGCAAGGACGTCCCGAATTGGAGAACCGGAAACGGGCGCCTGCTCTCCGGCTCACAAAGGCGCACCTTGTCGGGACATTATGAATCCACTAACTGCCTTACGACGGATCTTCCAGGCTAAGCGGCGCGCGATGCGCCGGCGGGCTCGCGACCTCGATCGCTGCGACGAAGGTCAGTCGCTGGTCGAGTTTGGCCTCGTCGCCCCTGTCCTCCTGGTGGTGCTCACCGGGATCTTTTCGTTCGGCATCATCCTTACCCAGTACGAGGTTCTTACCGACGCTACCAGCGCCGGCGCTCGCGCCTTCGCTCTCAGCCGCCTTCAGACCACCCCCGCGCTGGCCGCCAGCGATCCCTGCGCATACGCCGTTTCAGTTCTGGAAGCCGCCGCGCCCAATCTGATTTCCTCGTCCCTGACCTTCAGCATTGCCTACACGAATAATCAGGGCAGCTCGCCGGTGACCACCACTTACACCAACACCTGCACGTCACTCTCGGGAAATATGAATGCCAACGATCAGGTGCAGATCACGGCAACCTATCCCGTCACTCCCATGGTCTTCCAGTGGGCTTCCAATTCGCTGACCATGTCGTCGGTCGCAGTTGAGCAGGTGAATTAAAAGGTTTATCGCAGTCGCTGTCTGCGCAAAGAAAACAGCCTGCCAGCCGTTGGCCGGCATGAACGGAAAGTAAGGAGCTCAGACCTATGTCGAAAGAAACTACAGCCCCGCCGAAGAGGGCGATTGCCCGGCGGGAAACTCATTCCGCCACGACCAGCCAGCTGAAGCGCCTGCTCGGCGAGGAAAGCGGCCAGGTTTTGCCGTGGGTCGTCGTCTGCATGCTGGTAGTTCTCGGCATGGCTGCGCTCTCCGTCGATCTGGGCCGCGCCATGGTCATCCGCCGCCAGCTGCAGGTACAGGCTGACGCGGCCGCTCTGGCCGCCGCCGAGACTCTGCCCAACAGCACTTACTCCACCGTCGGTACGAACTACAGCGGAGCCTCGGGCGACAAGAACACCAATAGCGGCATCTCCATCGGCACGCCCACCATCACTCCGCTCTGCCTGACAACCGTCACCGCCTGGGGCATTCCCTGCAGCTCCACCAGTCCCAACGCCATTCAGGTGACGGAGACCTATAGCGTTCCGACCCTCTTTGCCCAGCTGCTGGGCAAGCCCAGCATTCCCGTGAGCGCTACCTCGACTGCCTCCAAGGGCCGTCCGCAACCCTATAACATCGCCGTCGTTCTTGACACCACGCCCTCCATGACCACCACCGACAGCAGCTGCAACAACGAAACCCAGCTGCAGTGCGCCGTGGTCGGCATTCAGCAGCTGCTCAAGGGCCTTGAGCCCACTCTCGACACGGTGAGCCTGTTCACTTTCCCGAATATCTACACCACCGATGCCTCCACTGAATATGGCTGCAACAGTTCCAACAACCTCGCCACCCCGGGCTATACCTTCCCTGCAGCCGGCGCCTCTACGATGTCCACGATGTCCTGGACCACCTGGTCACAGTCGGGTGGATCTGGAAGGTCTGGCCACGGCTCCACTACGTGGACGCAGAACGGCCCCTATCAGGCCACCTATGAGGTGGTGGGTTACTCCACGGATTACAAATCCTCCGACACCGCAACCACCCTCAACACCAGTTCCAATCTGGTGAAGGCAGTCGGCGGCAAGAGCGGCTGTAACTCCATGGGCACCGGCTATGAGAATACCTATTATGCCGGCGCAATCTATGCGGCTCAGGCCTCGCTGGTCGCCGAGCAGACGGCGAATCCCAAAGCCGGAAACGTCATGATTCTGCTCAGCGACGGCAACGCAACCGCGAAGCAGAGTTCGGGCGGCATGTTTAGGCCGGGCTCCAATGACATGGCTGTTGCCACCTCGCAGGGCAACGAGAGCACCACAGTTGCCACCAATTCCGGAACCTATCCATCCTGGGTCGGCCAGTGCAGTCAGGCGGTCGATGCGGCGCAGGCCGCCTCCACTGCCGGAACGCTGGTCTATACCATCGCCTACGGTTCGCCGACAACGTCCAGCTCACAGAACTGCTACAGCGATCGCAGCAATTCTGTCAGCCACCCCTACATCACGCCCTGCCAGACGCTGCAGGACATGTCCACCAATTACACCAGTGGCGACACCACCCATTTCTACTCCGACTACAACTTCGGCAATGACAACGGCTGCCAGGCGTCCGGCGCGAACAGCGGCACCACGGCCATCTCCGATATCTACGGGCTGATCGCCTCGCAGCTCTCGGGGGCCCGACTCATACCCAACGGCACACCGTAGTCGATGTCCTTCCTTCCACCGAGAGGCCGGAGCCATTCGCTCCGGCCTTTCCTTTTGCCCACCCCGCCGCGCCTTGACACTCGCCCGGCCTCTGCCGAGAATGGCCCTTCGTGCCGACTCGACCGGGGCTGCCGCCCCGAGCCCACGGCCCGCAACTCCGATGGGAATTCTGAACGCATTCAGCCTCGCCGGCAAGACCGCCCTCGTCACCGGTGCCGCCAGCGGCCTCGGCGCCGCCATCGCCATCGCCCTGGCCGAAGCCGGAGCCACCGTCGCCTGCCACGGCAATCGCCGCCCCGCTGAGCAAACCGCGCAGCGCATCCGCGATACCGGCAGCACAGCGTACAGCTTCTCTGTCGACCTCAGCCATCCCGACGGCCCTGACCATCTCTTTGCCGAAGTCTCCGCCGCCATGGACGCCCCGGACATCCTCGTCAACAATGCGGGCACCATCCACCGCGCCGCCGCCGAAGATCACGACCTCGAGGCGTGGAACCGCGTCCTCCAGGTCAACCTCACCAGCGCCTTTCGCCTCTCCCAGCTCGCCGCCCGGGCCATGCTCGAGCGCCGCCGGGGCAAGATCATCAACATTGCCTCCATGATGTCCTTCCAGGGAGGCATTCGCATCGCCGCCTACGTCGCCTCGAAAGGCGCCATCGCCCAGGTCACCAAAGCCCTCGCCAACGAGTGGGCCGGGCGCAACGTCCAGGTCAACGCCATCGCCCCCGGCTACTTCCGCACCGAAAACACCCGCGCCCTCCAGGAAGACGAGACCCGCAATCGCCAGATCCTCGAAAGAATCCCCGCGGCTCGCTGGGGCGATCCGCAGGACCTCGCCGGAGCCGCCGTCTTCCTCGCCTCCCCCGCCAGCGACTACGTCACCGGCACCGTCCTGGTTGTCGATGGAGGCTGGCTGGCCCGCTAAGCGCCTCTACGGCTCGTGGATCTTCACCACCACCGCCGCATACACCGTTCCCGGTTCAACCACCGTCTGATGCGGCGTCCCCGCGCGAATCGTGAAGACGTCCCCGGGACCCAGAGGATGCCGCTCGCCGCCCTCAATCTTCGTCCCCAGCGTCTCCCCATTCCCCTTGGACTCGCCGCCAATCACCGTCCCGCCCGTGATCAGCGTCGCGTGTCCCTGCTTCACCATCATCACGTCGTCCCAGTGCGCGTGCACCTCAGCCCCGCCACTCTTCGTCCGCACCGACAGCTGAAGCCGGTAACTCCCGTAGTCCGCCAGCGTAGCGCCGCTGCTGCCTTTTTCCTGGGCCTCGGGGATCAGCCGCGCAATCTGCTGATGAAGATCGTGTTCGGGGAATACGACGGAAGAAGCGTGGGAAACAGATGTCATTTGTGCACCAGCCATACAAGTTAAAAACGATCCTATCGCAGCGACGATTACACCGCGCATCGCGACCTTCCTTTCCAGTTTCCAAAAATTTATGAGGTTGTCATCCCGAGCCTCGTGTTTTGGGGCCCCGTCACGCCGAAAGGCGGGATGGGATAGGCGGAGCGAGGGTCCTGCTTTTCGTACATAGATCAAGGGAACGGGAAACCGCAACCGTAGCAGAGGCCTTACAGCAAATCTTCTACCCGCACCAGATCCATATCCGCGTAATCCTGATTCTCCCCGCCCATCCCCCAGCAGAAGCTGTACGCCTGCGTCCCAAACCCCGCATGAATCGACCACCCGGGCGACACCACCACATCACGATTCGCCATCAATAAATGCCGCGTCTCTGTCGGCGGCCCCATCAGATGAAACACCCGCGCCCCCGCCGCCAGGTTGAAGTACATGTAGATCTCCGACCGCCGCATGTGGGTGTGCGGCGGCATCGTGTTCCACGCGTTCCCGCTGTCGAGGTGCGTCACCCCCATCACCAGCTGGCAGCTCCGCGCGCCTTCGAGATGAATGTACTTGCAGACCGTCCGCCGATTGCACGTCTCCTGGCTCCCAATCGTCACCGGCATCGCGTCCTCTTTCTTCACCAGTGCCACCGGATACCGCGCGTGCGCCGGATAACTCAGCAGATAGAACACCGCCGGCGTCTCCGCCGACACCGACTCAAACCGAATCTCAGGATTCTCCCGCCCAACATAAAGAACATCCAGGTTTCCCAGCCGATAACTCGCATCGCCGACGCGAACCGCACCGTCGCCGCCGATGTTCAGAACCCCAATCTCCCGCCGCTCCGTAAAGTACTTCGCCCGCAGCTCGGGATACGTCGGCAGCTCCAGCGCCCGATCCGTCGGCGCCGCAAACCCCACCACCGCCCGGTCGAGATCGACATACGCCAGCTCCACCGCGCCCGCTCGGCAAGCCCCGCCCAGCAGAAAGCTCTCCCGCAGCTCCGCCGTCGTCATCCCGGGATAGCGAACCAGATCCGCCATCAGCATCGTCTTCATCGCCAGCTCCCCCGAAAACCAGCCACCACCCCAGCCGTCTACTGCCGATCGCTCAACACCTGCAAAGGATTTGCCCGCGCTTCTTCAGCGTGAAAGTGCGCGAAGATCCCCTCCGCCGTCTTCGGCGGCACCACCGCGGCCAGAGCCTCAAGGCTCGCATCCGCCACGCTGCGCAGGCTCCCAAAGTGCTCCAACAGCCGCTGCCGCGTCCGCGCCCCCACCCCAGGAATCTCCAGCAGCTCCGAATCCCGGTCCCGCATCTCCCGCCGCTTGCGATGGTACGCAATCGCAAACCGGTGCGACTCGTCCCGAATCTTCTGGATCAAGTGCAGCACCGGCGACCGCCGGTCCAGCACCACCGGCTCGTCCTCCTGCCCGTACAAATAGATAATCTCCTCGCGCTTCGCAATCGAAGCCAGTGGCTGCGTCGTCAGCCCCAGCGACTCCAGCGCCGCCGCCGCAGCATGCAGCTGCCCCAGCCCCCCATCGATCAGGATCACCGACGGGGCCTTCGCGGCCGGCGAACCTTTTGGTCCGGAGCTGTGCGCAGGTGCGTCTTCCGCGCTTTTGCTTAAACCCTTGTACCGCCGCGTCACCACCTCCCGCATCGACGCGAAATCGTCCACGCCCTCGACCGTCCTGATCTTGAACTTCCGGTAAGCGCTCTTCTTCATCTCCCCGTCTTCCCACACCACCATCGACGCCACCGTCTCCGCGCCCTGGATGTGCGAGATGTCGAAGCACTCAATCGTCCGCGGCGGCTCCTCCAGCATCAGCGCATCCTGCAATGCCTGCTGCGTCGCCTTCCGGCTCGGCTGCAGCACACGAAAGCGCTGATCGTAGCTCTGCTTCGCGTTCTGCCCCGCCAGATCCACCAGCGATCGCTTCTCGCCCCTCTGCGGAACCGCAATCTCCACCCGATGCTTCGTCTGCTCCGCCAGCAAGTTCCCCAGCGTCGCGCGATCCGCAAAGTCCACCGGCAGATAAACACTCCGCGGAACATATTGCTGGTCGATATACAGCTGCTTCAGCAGGGCAGAGAAGAACGCCCCCGGCTCAAACACCGTCAGCCCCTCCCGCTCCAACGTCGCGCCCTCCGTCTCAGGAATCTCTGCGACAAACTCCGGCAGATCCTCCCAGAAAAACTCCCGCCGGTCCACAATCTTCCCCGCGCGCATATGAAACAGGTTCACCGCGATCATCCCGTTCTCGAAATGGAACCCGAACACATCGGCGTCATCGTCCTCCGCCGAGGCGATCCGCTGCTTCTCCTGCATCTGGTCTACGGTGATCAGCAAATCGCGATACCGCGCCGCCAGCTCAAACTGCTCCGCCACCGCCGCCGCCGCCATCCGCTCGTGCAGCGACTTATTCAGCTCCCCCGTCCGCCCCTCCAGGAACATCTGCGCATCCCGCACTGCCTCTGCGTAAATCTCCGGCGTGGTGAGGTCCTTCACGCACGGCCCCAGGCACCGCCCAATGTAGTACTGCAAACACGGCCGGGGATGATCCCGCGACAAATCGACCTTGCAGCTCGGAATCAGAAAGCTGCGGTGAATCAGGTCCACCACCCGGTACGCCAAATTGCCCGGGAAATACGGCCCGTAATAGGCGCTCCCGTCGCGCCGCAGCCGCCGCGTCACAAACACCTTGGGATACCGGTCGCCCAGCGTCAGCTTCACATACGGGTAAGTCTTGTCGTCGCGCAGCAGGATGTTGAACCTGGGCTTCCGCTGCTTGATCAGGTTGTTTTCGAGCGCCAGAGCCTCGTGTTCGTTGTCGACGAGGATGTAGTCCACATCGACAGCCTCCCGCATCAGCGAGCCAGTCTTGGCGTTCGCCTGGTTCGCCTCCAGCAGGTACGACCGCACCCGAGAGCGCAGGTTTTTGGCCTTGCCGACGTAGATCACCTCGCCGTCGGCGTTCTTATAGAGGTACACACCCGGCCGCGTCGGCAGTGTCCGAATCTTCTCCTGCATGTCCATAGGGCGGCCCTCATCTCAGTGTAAAGGCTGATGGGCAAGGACTTCCGCCGGTCCCGGAGGGTCCAAAATACCAGGTAAAAAGTACTTTCGGCATAGCACCCGTCCTCAATTTACGGATTGGAAAAGCTGTACAAATCGCTGAAATAGCACCACTTGACGATTTATTCCCCATTTGGGCCTGGACGTGCTCTTTTTCACTGGAAAAGCGAGGCATCCACGCCGTCCGGCTGGCTGTCTCAGACCAGAAGAAGGAAGAAACGGAGTGTCCCAAATGAATCGCATTTCAGGAGCAGGACTCGCGGCCGCCTCGGCAGTTGCGGCGCTCTCTCTGGTTTTCGCCACAGGTTGCACAACCAAGAACTATGTCCGCAGTCAAACCGAGCCAGTGATCCAGAAGACCAACGAACTGGATGACGCCACCGCTGCCAACAATCGCGCCATCCACGATGTGGACACCCGCGCGCAGCAGGGCATCCAGCAGGCCCAGAGCTCGGCCAACCAGGCCCAGCAGAACGCCCAGAATGCCACCCAGGCCGCCAACACCGCGCAGCAGTCCGCCCAGGACGCCGTCAATCGCGCGGATTCACTTGCCGGTGTCATCGCCAACCTGGATAACTACAAGCAGATCGGCGACGTGAACGTGACCTTCGGCTTCAACAAGTCCAATCTGACCAAGGCTGACAAGGATCAGCTCGACCAGTTTGGCGGCCAGCTCGCCGGCACCCAGAACTACATCCTCGAAGTCACCGGCGGAACCGATTCCGTGGGCTCCAAGGAGTACAACTACGCGCTCAGCGATCGCCGCGCGATGTCGGTGGTGCAGTACCTGGCCTCGAAGTACAACGTCCCGGCGCACAAGTTCTACCTCGTCGGCCTCGGCAAAGACGTTGAAGTGGACTCCAACAAGACTGCCGCGGGCCGGGCCAAGAACCGGCGTGTGGAAGTCCAGCTGCTCAGTAACAGCGGCCAGGCGCAGCCGGCTCAGACCGGAATGGCAACCCCTCCCTCCGCGCCCGGCGGGCCATCAGCACAATAACCGCTTCTTCCTCATTTTCTCCGGGGCGCGCCACGCGGCGCGCCCTTACTTTTTGCCGGCTCCCAAATCAATTAGGCTGGCAACGATGTGGTTAGTGGAGAAACCCCGGAAGGACAAGCTCGGAAAGCGATGGCTCTTCGCCTGCTGGCACGAAGACCAGAAGGTCGCGACCGCCGAGCATCCACAGCAACTGTTGTTCTGGAACGAGGAACGGACGGAGTCCGGAGTCGTCCTCTTTCCACGGGACAAAACCGTTCGCCACTCGCTGATCAAGGCATGGATCGAGAAGCTGGTCGCAGACCCTGAACTGCGGAAGCAGTACGATGCGCCGCTGCGTTTCCCCGTGCAGCGCTACTACATGAAGAACGGATTCCACCCCGAAGAGACGACATCCTGAAACGTCAGTCTTGAAAGGGCACGGCTTTCAGCTGTGCCGTGAGACTGAATCTCTGGCAAAGGAGCCTTTCCAAGGGTGGTGGCGTTTCCTCGCGACGCCAGGGCGTGAGGGTGGGCAGCCGGGGTCCTGGCGAAACAACGTTTCGCCGGGGTGGCTGTGCAGGGTGCTAAGAGAACCGGCCCCTCTGTCCGGACGTCGAGCCTGGCGTGGTGAGCGATGACCATCTCCCGGCTACCCGCCCACAGGCTACCCGCTACCGGCTACAGGCTACTTTTCCATCTGCCGCACATGCGACGCGCGAACGTCGTTCGCCGTAAACAGCCGCAGGAACGGCGCGCCCTGGCAAGCGGCTTCCAGAGCCGCCCGGCCCCCGGCTTCCTCCCGCTCCACCAGGCAGATGGCGGCAATCACCCGCATCCCCGCCTCGCGGGCGGCCTCAATGGCCGTAATGGTCGAAGCGCCCGTCGTACAGACGTCGTCCACAATCAGCACCGGCGCGTCCTTCTCAAAGAAGCCCTCGATCCGCCGCCCGGTCCCATGCGCCTTCTCCGTCTTGCGGACCAGGAATCCGTGAATCAGGGGTGCCCCCGGCTGCTTCTGGGCGCGATCCGCGCTGGCAATGGCCACGGCCGAAACCACCGGATCGGCCCCCAGCGTCAGCCCCCCAACGGCAGCCGGCTCCAGCCCCTTTTCCTTCAGCAGATCCAGGATGGCCAGCCCTGTCAGCCGCCCGCCCTCGGCGTGGAGCGTGGTCGTCCGGCAGTCGATGTAATAGTCGCTGGTGGCCCCGGAGGAGAGGGTGAACGTCCCCAGCCGGAACGAAGTCCGAGCCAGCAGGTCAAGAAGAGCAGATCGAGCGTTAGTCATAGACAAAGTTCAGGGTACAGGGTACGGGGTACAGGGTACAGCCGAGCGGGCAGCCCGTAGCGGGCAGCTCTCAACCCGCAGCGTATGAACCTGTAAGCTGCACCCCGCACCCCTCACCCCGCATCCAGGGCCCCGCACCCGGGGTCTATCATGTTGCATCATGCGAACCGTCTTTGAGGCAGCCGGCGGGATGGAGGGGATGCGGCGTCTGGCCGCGGCGTGGCACAAGCGGGTGCTGGAAGATGAGGAAGCCGGCCACCCCTTCCGCCACGGCGTGAAGCCCGATCACGTGGAACGGCTCGCCGCGTACTGGGCGGAGGCGCTTGGCGGTCCGGCGCTCTATTCCGGCGCCTATGGCGACGAAACCAGCGTGGTGCGCATCCACAGCGGGAACGGCAAGCACGATGAGATGAACCGGAAGGCGATCGCCTGCTTCGATCAGGCGCTGATGGATACCGGCCTGGACGGCGACGCAGCGCTGCGCCAGGTGCTGCACGACTACTTTGCCTGGGCGACCACCACGACCATGTACCGGTATCACCGCTCTGCCGACGAAGTGCCGGCCGGGCTGACCATTCCGCGCTGGTCCTGGAACGGCCTCGAGAGTTAGGCTCGCTCCGTCCGAAGCCAGCCGGCATTCCCGGCGTCCTGCCAGGGTACTAAAAAAATTTGTAATTGGATGTCGAGAAGCTCCGAACAGCTCCGACTACCGGATGAAAGCGCCCGAAAGGCTGATGGCCGGACGCTCTCAACCGGAGGCAGTGATGCACGGAACTCACACAGTGTCGCGGCGCAGTTTTACAGCCGGAGCCATGGCGGCGATAACCCTGGCTGCGGCGGATACCGCGTTCGGGATGCACAGCACAGACAACCCAGGAGGAGATGCAATGGCGACGTTGACCCCGTATCTTTTGTTCGACGGAAACTGCCGGGAGGCGATGGAGTTCTACCAGAGGTGCTTTGGCGGAGAGCTGAAGGTGATGAAGGTGAAGGAGACTGCGGCGAAGGATTTCATGCCCGCCTCGCAGTACGAGAAGACCGTCAACGCCCATCTGGTGAGTGGCAAGATCGAAATCTCCGCGTCGGACTGGCTGCGTCCGGATCGCGAACGCATTCCCGGCAATACCGTTTGCCTGTATCTGAGCGGAGCCACGGCCGACGAGTTGCGCGGTTTATTCGCGCGACTCGCCGAGGGCGGCAACGTGACCGATCCGCTGAAAGAGACGTTCTTCGGTCTGTATGGCGCGCTCAACGACCGCTTTGGCGTGCGCTGGATGTTTCAGTCCAATGACCGCGGCCAGCAGTGAACGCAACCCGGACGCAGCGTAACGAGAAAAGGAGAAGAGGCGATGAAATACATTCTCATGATGTCGGGCACGAAGGCGGGCGTGGGCGGGTATCAGGCGTGGGCGCAGAGCGATCGCGACGCGCACATGCAGGTCCTGGGACAGGTGATGAAGGACCTGACAGAGTCCGGCGAGTTCATTACGACATCGCGGCTGGCGGGGCCGGCGCAGGCTACGCTGGTGCGCGGCGAGAAGAACGGCCTGCCCGTGACCGACGGAGTCTTTCCGGAAGCGAAAGAGTTCCTGCTGGGCTACTGGATCGTGGACGTGGCGACTCCGGAGCGCGCGTTCGCAATTGCGGGGCGCATTTCGGCCGCGCCCGGGCCGGGCGGCATTCCCACGAACGTGGCGATTGAGGTGCGGCCGTTCATGCAGTGACAAGCGGCCAGCATGCGGATTTTGCAATGGCATCTGAAACGTGAATCCATCGATACGCGGGTTCTTAACCCCTGGAGGATACGACCATGAAATACATTCTGATGATGAACACCATGCGTGCCGGAGCGGGTGTGCCGTCCTGGCCGAAGAGCGACCTGCAGGCGCACATTGCTTTCATGCGCCAACTAAATGTCGACCTGCGAGACTCCGGCGAGTTGGTCACAGCCGAGGGGCTTTCGTTTCCAGAGCAGGCGCGGCAGGTGAGCGCCGGGAAAGACGGAGTTCCCGTGACGGACGGAGTTTTCCCGGAATCGAAGGAATTCCTCGCTGGCTTCTGGATTGTGGACGTGGACAGCCCGGAGCGCGCGTACGCCATCGCGGCGCGGGTGTCCGGCGCTCCAGGACCCGGCGGAGCACCGCTGAATATGCCCGTTGAGGTGCGTCCGGTGATGAGCGCACCACCCCCGGAGATGGTTTGACGGGAGCTGCCCATCCCTGGGATTCCACAGCGGAATCTCTGCTGCGGGAGTTGGCGCCACAGGTGCTGGGCGCAATCGCGCGCCGCTTTCGCGACTTCGCCTCGGCAGAGGACGCGACCCAGGAGGCGCTGCTGGCGGCGTTTCGGCAATGGCCGCGCGACGGCGTTCCGGAGAATCCGCGCGGTTGGCTAATCCAGGTGGCGGCCCGGCGCATGGCGGACATGGCGCGCAGCGAAATTTCGCGGCGCGAGCGGGAGACAGCGTTGGCAGGAGACGAGGAGCCGGCAACCGGGCCGCCGGAGCTGGAGGCGGACATGGATCCCGAGGACACGCTGATCCTGCTGTTCATGTGCTGCCATCCAGCTCTCAGCGCCTCCTCGGCCATTGCGCTCACGCTGCGCGCGGTGGGCGGCCTGACGACGGCGGAGATCGCCAACGCGTTTCTTGTGCCGGAGGCGACCATGGCGCAGCGCATCAGCCGGGCGAAGCAGAGCATCAGGACATCGGGCGCCCTGTTTCGCGCGCCAAGCGTGCAGGAGCGCCGGGAGCGCCTGCCGGCCGTGCTGCGGGTGCTGTATCTGATCTTCAACGAAGGCTATGCCAGCAGCGTCGGGGCCGAGCTGCAGCGGCTGGACGTGGCGCGGGAGGCGATCCGCCTGACGCGTTCCGCGCGGGCGCTGCTGCCGGAGGATGGCGAGGTCGCCGGGCTGCTGGCGCTGATGCTGCTGACCGACGCGCGGCGGGCGGCCCGGACCGATGAGGTCGGGGAACTGATTCCCCTGGATCTGCAGGACCGGGCGCTGTGGGACAAGGCGGAGATTGCGGAAGGCACAGAGCTGCTGACCTTCGCGCTGTCGCGCGGAGCCGTGGGACTGTATGCGCTGCAGGCGGCGATTGCCGCGGTCCACGACGAAGCGGCGCGCGCCGAGGATACAGACTGGCCGCAGATCCTGGCGCTGTACGAGCTGCTGCGAAGCGCCGCGCCCAGTCCCATGGTGACGCTCAACCACGCGATTGCGGTGGCGATGGTCCACGGGCCCGCGGAGGGACTGGCCCGGCTGGCGCCGCTCGACAACGACGAGAGGCTCGCAGGGCACTATCGGCTGGCCGCGGTGCGCGCGCACTTGCTGGAGAAACTGGGAGAGTTCGACAAGGCTGTCGAGCTCTATCGAGTCGCGGCCGCGGGAACGACGAGCATCCCGGAGCGAAACTACCTGATCGGGCATGCCTCGCAGCTGGAAGAGCGACAGCGGGCTCCGGAGAGATAAGAGTTGGTGCAAAGCGTCTTACAAAGACGTAGACGAGTCCATCGGGGCGCAGTCGTAGCCGGCGGCCGTGCGTCTGCGTGAGCTGCGGAAAGCAATCCGCAAAGCCCTGCCGAAGGCCGAGGAAACGATCTCGTACAGGAAACCGCTACTGGCCTTCTTCGGTTGCGGACGGTTTCGACTTGTGCTCGGTATCGGAAGCTGGCAGCGGCCCCGGCGTCAGGTCCTTGTAGTTCATCAGCGTGTTGAAGAGCATGCGGAACTCGCCCACGTTCTGCCAGCGCCAGATGGGGTTGGTCATGAACAGCACCACCTGGCCTTTGCCGTCGGGGACGATGGCGATGGCCGCGCGGCCCTTGATCTCGTCGGCGCCGTTGAAGAGGCCGCTGAGCACGGACTTGTCGCCACCGGGAAAGCGCATCAGCACGTCGTTCCTGTCCATCGTCTCTGACATGCGCAGCAGCGGCCCGTTGGCGTAACGCACGGGCACGGTCTTCTCGTCATAGCCGTAGAAGATGGGGTTCTCGGGGCGCAGAATGTCCGCCTGGACGATGGGGCCGGGAGCATAGAATTTGCCGCCGCCGGGGCTGCCGGCTTCAACGGTCGGCGTCAGCCCGAAGTCCGGCGGGAAAGAACTGGAAGCGCCAAGGGTGACCAGCATTCCGCCGTCCTCGACAAACTTCTGGAAGGCAACGACGCCGAGGCCGCCCATGCCGCCGGTGATGTCGGGTGAGGAGCCGTATTCGCCGAGGAATTTGAAACGGTCGGTCTTCTCATAGGCGAGCGGGCCGCCCTGGCGCGGGATGCCGAAGACGAGATCCCGCGGGTTGCGCGCCTGGGTGGGAACGAGGATCAGGTCGTAGTCCCTGGCCAGATCGCCCTGGTCGATACGCTCCTTGAAGATCAGGTCGTAGGGGACCTTGTACTGGTCGAAGGTGTAGCGCACCCAGCCCACATCCTGCGTGCCTCCCCATGTGCTGAAGATGGCGATGCGGGGCAGCGTGGAGACATGCGTGGCGACACTTGGGGCAGCGGCGAGACCGACGACGTCGAGGCCGAGCTTCTCCGCCACCGGTTTCAGCGTGGATCCGGCATCGCCGGGAACGAGGAAAGTGCCCGCAGTGAACTTGGTTCCTCCCGCGGTGAAGTCTTTCTCCGCAACCTTCACGGCCACGTCTTTGAGCGCGTAGCGCAGTGTGACCATGTTGGGCGAGCCGTGGTCGGGCACGGCATAGACGGCCGCGGCTGCGGCGCCCTTCACGGTTCCTTCGGGCATGAACTCGGTCACGGGATCGACGGCGACCGCCTGCACGGATTTGTCGTCGGTGGATTTGACAGTGGTGTTGGTCATCAGGCCCATGGTCCAGGCGCTGTCGTCGTAGGTGTGCAGCTCGGGATCAGGGTCATTTTGCTTCTGCAGCAGGGTCTTGGCCAGCGGTCCGTAGGGCTGATTGGTCTTCACGATGAAGGAGCCGGCGGGGTAGGTGCCGTCGCTCAGCTTCACCTGGGCTTTGGCCCGGCCCACTTCAATGCCCTGCATGCGCAGAATGTGGATGACAAAGGCGACCCGGGTCAGGTCCTGCTGGTCGGACGGAAGAATGTAACCGTAGGGAGCATCTTTGGTGCCGGCTTCGAGGGCCTCGCGAGTCTTGGTGTAGAAGTCCTCGAGGATCACCTGAGGGAATCCGGCCACAAACTCGAGCGAGCTAAGGACGCCGCTCTCGGCGTAATTCGTGTTGTCGCGCATCGACCACAGGACTGTCTTGTAGGGCGGGTCGGGGCGGTACCACTCGCGTTTGGTGAAATTGCCAAAAGCGCCGCCGCCGCCGCCGAGCAGGGCGGGGTTGGGCTGGAAGATGGTGCGCTCCATGGTGCTGGCGCCGTCGTTGCCCATGATCTCGTAAAAGCGCATCAGCGCGTTGTGATTCGTGGCCATCTGCGCGACGTAGCCGGGCGACCACGCGTCGACGTAGGCGTGAGTCCACACGCCGGGCATGCCGTAGCGCGCGAGCTGGGTCATGTCCCAGTTGGAGAGCATGGGCAGTTCGCTGTAAACGATCGGACTCCAGAGCGGATTCTGCGGCGCCTGGCCGCTGTAGATGTAGAGGAACGGCACGGACTCATGCAGGTCGTGCATCACCTCGGGATGCCACTCCAGAAACCAGCGCAGCAGGTTCTGGTTGGCCATTCCGGAGTAGTTGATGTCGCGATTGTTGTCGTGCTCGATGTACTTGCCCCAGTACGGCACCCACGTCATCTTCGAGTAGTCGGTAACGTCGACGTTGTGATCGTAGTACCAGTCGATGGAGCGGTCGCGTCCATCGGGATCGGCCACGGGAACGATGGCGACGAGCACATGCTCGCGGATGCTCTGGATGATCGGCGAATCCTCTGTCGCCAGGCGATAGGCCAGCTCCATCAGCATCTCCGGGGGCCCCAGTTCGGCACTGTGGAGTCCGCCGGAAAGTGTGTAGAGCGGCTTGGTGTGGGTGATGATCTCCTGGGCCTGGGCGTCGGTGAGGTCGCGGGGATCGGCGAGCTTTGCCAGATTGGCGCGTTCCTCGTCGAGGTGGGCGATGGAATCCTCAGAACCGACGAAGACGATGACCGAGTCGCGGCCTTCTTCGGTCTTTCCGATGCGCAGGACTTTGACCCGGCCGGTGTGCGCGGCGAGCGCGTCGTAGTAGCGCAGGATGTCAGCGTAGTAGGTGAGCTTCTTCGGCGCGCCAATGTCGTAGCCAAGCACATCGCGAGGCGAAGGGACAGCCCCGCCGGCGGGCAGATGATCAACCAGAGGGCTGATGAACTCCGGTTTCGTCGTCCACGCTTTCACGTGCGCCGCGAACTCGGAATCCATGGTTTGTGCCCGAGACGCGATGGGAAGGGCAAGCAGACAGGCGAACAGCACGACAGCGCGACGCTGGAACATGAGCTGAATCTCCGCCGGAAAAGGGATGTCCGCTATAGTAACGTGCCGGAGCACAAAAACGAGACTGGAGTGGCGCTATGAGGAAAAAAGCGCGGCGGCGCATGCCGGTCAATGCGCGCCGCCGCGGTCAATATTGAATAACCTTTTCCGAGGTAGCCGTCAGATTCAGGGAGGACTGGGGCAGCAGGGGGAGTGTGAACTGGAAGGGGTAGCTGACCTGCACGCGGACAAAACACCCCTGGCCGTTGCTGTTGGTGGAACAGGGGGTGCAGGGACCGGTTGAGCAGTCGGGGGTGGTCCCCGGCCAGACGTAGGAGCTGGTGGTGTCGATGGTGATGGAAGAGGCGACGATCCCGGGCGGGGCCAGGCTCTGCACGTAATTCTGGATATCGGAGGCGCTGGCGCTGCAGTCGTAGCCGAGCGAGAAATTGGGAGGGGCGGAGGTGGAGCAGGTCGAGGACCAGTCGGCTCCGCGAACGGCGGCGTAGCGGGTGGCTTCTTCAGCGGCCGAGGAGACGAAGTGGTAGCTGTAAAAGGCCAGGGAGCAGTCGATGATGCCGATCAGAAGCAGGAAGAGCAGCGTGGCGACCAGGGAGAACTCCACCAGATTGCTGCCGCGCTCCTCCCGGGCGAAGCATTGCAGCGCGGAGAAAGGCTTGAGGCTCATCAGTCACCCCCCGCGCGCATGGTTGCGGAGCTGGAGAGCGCGATGGAAGAGGGAATGCCGGGCCACGGAAAGAGCGGCGTGTAGCCGGCGGAGGCCGTGACCGTGACTTTGTAGACCCAGTTGTTTGGCATAGCGCAGGTGACCGACGTCGACGGCGAGGCCGGCGATCCCGACGACCACGACCATGCAGACGGCAAGCAGAATCGAAGCCTGGCCCCGTTCGTCCTTCAGGAAACGCATGACAGACACAATCCTTCCCGCGGCGGTGGCAGACCGGATGCGAATCGGGGGGACGCGCGGATGCGCGAGTTCCGAACCAGTCAGGCAGTCAGGGCCGGAGCCGCAGCCAAAGCCGCGCTCTGAGCCGAAGTGTTCCAGAGCAGTTCCCCGGGTCCGTCGCCTGTTTTCCACTGCATTTTTTGTCATGACCCGTTCGCGGGATACCTCTTTTGCGAAGGGTGGGCGTCGGGGGCCGAAGCTGCTTTTAACTTATTGACGAGCATAGGAAATAGCACCGATGGTGAACTATCCCAAAAAGGAGGCATTACCACAGGTGCGATTTCGCGTTCTACGCGACAATAAAGAAGAGACTTTACCTGCGGATTTGCGCCGCAGGTTCAGAGGAGAACGATGGTCGCGATCCAGGTGGAATACGCAGGGGACCTGCACTGCAGGGCGGTACACGATCCCTCCGGAACCGAATTCAATACCGATGCTCCGAAAGACAACCAGGGAAGAGGCGAGAGCTTTTCGCCGACCGACCTGGTTGCGACCGCGCTCGGCACCTGCATGCTGACCACGATGGGCATCCTGGCGCGCACGCTGGGGATCGATATGGCTGGCGCCACCGCGACCGTGGAGAAGGAAATGACCCCGCCGCCGCGCAGGATCGGACGATTGACGGTGCGGATCCGCATGCCGCGCGCACTCAGCGCCGAGGATCAGCTGAAGCTGGAGCGCGCGGCGCACACCTGTCCGGTGCAGAAAAGCATCCATCCGGATGTGGAGACGCCGATCACCTTCACATGGGGCTGATCGCGGTTTGCCGGGATTCGGGTGAGAAACCGGCAACGCCTCACTGAACTGGCACCCAGGGGATTCTTCGCTTCGCTCGGAATGACGAATCGAGGTCCGCTATTTCTTCTTGGGAGGCGCGGCAGGTTTAACGCCTTTCGCTGCATTCGTGAGCTCGTTCAGCGTAACGGAGTCGATCTGATACAGCGACGGACCGTCGTCGCGTTTCGCAATGCCGCCATCACTGGTCTTCTGGATCGCGACCTGGCTCGTCTTCTTCCCGCCGCCCCAGGTCACCGTGATGTCGATCTCCGGTTTTGTAAAGCCGCCGGTGACGAATTTCGTCGCCGCGAGATCGCGGAGAGCCGAGACCAGCGACTCGGCCGACTCCGTGTCCATCTTTTTGCCGTCCGAGGTCCATGTGGTGCCGGCATGCGTCAGAGTCAGAGAAGTCGAGCCGGCGTGGTAGTCGATCTTATCCGGATCGATGTAGCCGAAGCTGAACAGCTGCTTGTTGCGGAAGTCGTCGAGCGCTCGGCCAAGCGCCTCAGACAGTGCGGTGCTGTTGTCGGAGCTGATCTTGTACACGCCAGGCAGCATGCTGGACTTCGCGTAGTAATCGTCCTTGTCCCTGCGAACCTCGAGCGTATCGGTTCCCGCGCTGCCGGTGATCTTCGCGGTGGCCACGGGCGTGGCATGCGCAAACGCCTTTTCCGCGGCGTCGGGGGTAGTCAGGGTATCCATTTTCGCGCTCGTCAGCTGCGTGAGGAGATCCTCCACCTGGAAGGTGTCGGTGCGATAGGGCTCCGGCTTCTGAATCTGCCAGCCGTTCTGCACGCGGCCGAAGTCAACAGGCTGCGGCTTGCGGTCCAGATCGATGGTGGTGACCGAAGCGGAATCGACGGGGAGCAGCCGCTTGTCGCGTAAGTCATCGAAGGATTTGTTCAGCCCGTTCTTGATGTACGACGCGGCGGTGAAAACCTTCGGGCTTCCCGCCAGCGCAACGTAAACCGCGTCGCCGGTGGGCGTATCGTCGCCGAGCAGAACCTTCTCGGTCTTGTTGCCCTTCTCCGTGAGATCGATGGTGACAAGCGGGTTCTGCAGGCCGTAAGGGCTCAGGTCGGTCGCCTTGTCGGCGATGACGCGCTGCGAGGGCAGGGGATTCAGATTCGACAGAATCCCGGAGACGGTGTTGGCGTCCGCCAGCGTCGCCTTCGGCGCGGTGATCTGCCACTTGCCCGAGCCGCTGCGCGTCAGGGTGACCGGCGGCGCGTTCTTCTGCGCGATGGTCAGGCCGGTAACCGACGCGGGATCGACCTTGAGAATCGGCAGCGTGGCGGCGGTGTTCGAAGCCGGCGGCGTCTTGCGGTGCGAAGACCAGTAGAGGACGCCACCGAGAATTGCGAGAACTACAACGGCAATGAGCAGACCGCGAAATTTCATAGCAGCAATTCAAATCCCGGCTGAGCCGGTAGGGTTAAGCCGGGCCCGTTAACGCCGTTTCCACCACACCAGAATGCCGGCCAGGATCACGATCAGCGGCAGGACAAACTGGCTGACGATGCGCACCGTGCGCAACTGCGACTGGGTCATAGTGATGCGGCGGTCCTCCGGCGCTTTGGGCCGGATCGAAATCAGGTCCTCGTCCGAGGTGAGCCAGTTAATAGCGTTGCTGGCCAGGTCGCCGTTGCCGTTAAAGTCGATAAAGCGATTCGAAGCCCAGATGGAGCTGCCGATGGCGACGAAGCGTCCCTGCTGGTTTGGCTTGCCGCCGGTGAGCGTGGCCGCCGCAGCCAGAACCAGCGGACCCTTCTTGTTATTGGGATCCTTCACGTCCACGCGGGGATTGCTGAGGTCCAGAGTCGCGAGGCTGCTCTGCGACGACGAGAAAAGCGGCTCGACCGTCGCTTTGCTGGTGTTGCCCGTCGTGATCGAGCGTGAAAGCGGGAAGCCGGTCGCGGTACCCTTCATGTCCGCGACGATGGCCTGCGAGGTATAGCTGGTCACGAGCGGCACCTGCGGCCCGAGGCCGGCGATCTGCCCGATGGGGTTCAGGTCGAGAACCAGGTCCTTGTCCATCGTGACGCCCCAGCCTGCGAGCAGGGAAGTGAGCGCGTCGTTATCGCCGATCTGCGAAGGTCCCATCTTCAGCGGAGGATCCAGCATGAAGAAGGCGCGCCCACCATTGTCTATATAAGTTTGGATAGCGCTGACTTCGGGCTGCTGATAGTCATGCGTCGGCCCGGCGATGACGATCGCCGTGCAGACAGCCGGAACCTGGGCCCTGGTGAGCAGATCGATGGACTGCGTCTTGTAGCTGTCGCGGCCGAGCAGGTCTTTCAGGTGCGAGAGACCGTCGCGGCTGGTGTCGTCAATCTGGTGTTCGCCGCTGCCGGTCACAAAGCAAACCGTGCGCGTGTTGCCCTTGATGTCGCGGATGAGCGCGCCGGTGATGCCTTCCTCGGTCATGTCGCTGGCGATTTCCGTGTGGCCGCCGACTTCCACCGTGGCGGTATTCAGGTTGCGGATGCCGGCAGCGCGGGCAACGTTCGGATCCTTGTCCGGATCCACGTAGTTGACATGGATTTTCGGCGAGAGGTTGGCGTACTCGTCGAGAATCGGCTTGCCGTCGCGAAAGTGCCCGCTCTGGTTGAAGTAGGTGATGGTGGCTGGCCCCTTCAGCTCATCGACGATCTTCTTCGTCTCCGGCGAGAGGCTGTACAGCTTGTTCGCGGTGGCGTCATACGTCTTCTCGTAGCGATTGGCGAGGACGTTGGCGACAACCACGATGGCCGCCACGATCAGGATGTAGATCGTCGCGTAGCTGGCGTATTTCGTCTGGCGGGCTTTCAACCACTGGCTGGCCATTCCTGGTTACGACCTCCACCGAAGGGATTCCATCGAGCGCGCGGTGAAGAAAAGTCCCAGGAAGATGAAGCTGACGTAGTAGACAGCATCTTTCGTCGAAAGGACGCCGCGGCCGAAGGATTCGAAGTGCACCGGGACCGACAGGTAAGAAAGAACCTGAGCCCAGCTCGACGAGTCGTAACTGCTCACCCAGGAAAAGACCCAGAAGAGCAGGATGACGCCAAAGGTGGAAGCGCCCGCGATGATCTGGTTTTTAGTCAGCGTCGAAATGAAGGTGCCGAGGGCCAGCAGCGCGGCCGCCTGGAGCAGCAGGCCGAGATAGCCAACCAGAAGTGGCTTCCAGTCCGGGTGACCGTAAGCGAACAGGAACGCGAAATTGATGCCGGCGTAGACCAGCAGCCAGCAATAGAGGATCGTCGCGGCCAGCCACTTGCCCAGAATGATTTCGCTGTCGCGCACCGGCGACGTGGCCAGCAGTTCGATGGTGCCGCTGCGCTTTTCCTCGGCGAAGAGGCGCATGGTGATGAGCGGCACGAAGAAGAGCGCGAGGAAGCTGGTGTTGAGCATCAGCGGCCGTATGATCTGCTCGTTGATGTTCATGGGCTGCATCTGCCCGGCCATCTGCATCTCGATGCCCTGGATGACGAAGTCTCCAAGATAGTTCCAGAAGAACCAGCCGAAGAGGATGCTGTACATGGTGAGCAGCAGCCAGGCAATGGGCGAAGCGAAATAGCTCGACAATTCGCGGCGGCAGACGATCCAGAGATTTCTCATGCCTGGGCCTCCGGGGCGGATGAGGCGTTGGCTTCTGCCTCTGCCTCGGATTGGGGGGGCGGGGGAGTGCCGGTGGCGGGGGGCGCGTCTGCAGCTTCAGCGCCGGTGAGCTGCAGGAAGATCTCCTCAAGGCTCATGGCGGCGGGGCGAAGCTCGTTCAGCTCCCACCCGGCTTCGACCACAGCCCGGGCCAGATCGCCTCGGACCAGCTGCCCTTTCCGGCTCTCAACTTCAAAGACGGCGCCCTGCGCGTCGTGCCCTTTGCAGGCGACATTGCTGACGCCGGCGATCGCGCCGAGGCGCTCCTGCACACGCACAATGGACAAGTCGCCGCTGCGCGCAGCAACTTCCACCAACATCGACTCCGCACCGCGGGCGCGAGCCTGCAGGTTGTGGACCGAGTCCGTCGCAACCAGCTTGCCTTTGTTGATGATGATGACCTGCTCGCAGGTCTGCTCCACTTCCGGCAGGATGTGCGTGCTGAGCAGAATGGTGTGATCGCCGGTAAGAGATTTGATCAGGTCGCGCGTCTCGTTGATCTGTTTCGGGTCCAGGCCGGCGGTGGGTTCGTCGAGAATGAGAACCTCGGGGTTGTGAATGATGGCCTGGGCCAGCCCGACCCGCTGGCGATAGCCCTTGGAGAGTTTCCCCATCAGCTTGTTCCTGACGTCGGCGATGGAGCAGCGCTCGCAGACAAAACTCACGCGCTTCTCCAGCTCCGGGCCGGAAAGACCTTTCAGGCGGCCGACGAAGCGCAGATACTCAGCGGTCTCCATCTCCAGATAGAGCGGCGGCGCTTCGGGCAGATAGCCGATGTGCCTGCGCACTTCAAGGGACTGATTGAAGACATCGAAGCCCGCAACCGTGGCCGTTCCCGCGCTGGGCGGAAAGAAGCAGGTGAGCATGCGCATGGTGGTGGTTTTGCCCGCGCCGTTGGGGCCAAGAAATCCTACAATCTGGCCTTTTTCTACGGAGAAAGAGATGTGATCAACGGCGGTGGTGCGGGCGTAACGCTTGGTCAGGTCTGTAACTGTAATCATCGTCTGACTAATTTTTTGGACTTCGCGCGAAGCGAAGAGTTATCCAAGCTGGCCGGATTCTCCGCGGTGTCACGTGAATCTCCGCAATTGCGGATGAGGAACCAACCAATACCCGCGTGGAATGCGGCTCGCAGCGAACCATGCCCATCCTAAAGCATCGGCGGCTCGCTGTGGGGAAGATGTGCGAGCCGCCGCAAATTTATTCTTCCGTGTCGATCTGCGCCCGCTGCAGCTTGTCGGAGTAATCGACATATACCGACTTCCACGTGGTGTAGAAATCAATCGCCCCAATGCCGCCCTCGCGATGGCCGTTGCCGGTTTGCTTCACGCCGCCAAAGGGCAGATGCACCTCCGCCCCGATGGTCGGCGCGTTCACGTAGGTGATCCCCGCTTCCAGATCGCGCATGGCCCGGAAGGCGCGATTCACGTCGCGCGTGTAGATCGACGTCGAGAGCCCATACGGAATATTGTTCGACATCGCAATCGCTTCGTCGAAGTCCGCGCACTCGAGAATGCTCACCACCGGACCGAAGACTTCTTCCTGCGCGATGCGCATGGTCGGCTTCACGCCGGAGAAGATCGTCGGCGCAAAGAAAGTGCCGTTGGCATACGCGCCGTCAGTCAGAGCCTTGCCGCCGCACCGCAGCTGCGCGCCTTCGTCCTGCGCGATCTTGCAATAGTTCGTGGATGTCTCGATCTGCGAACGGTTCACCTGCGGCCCCACCTGCACCGACTCGTCCAGCCCATCGCCAACTTTGAGCGCCTTGGCCCGCTCCGCCAGCTTCGAGATGAACTCCTCGGCAATCGCCCGATGCACGATGATGCGGCTGGTCGCGGTGCAGCGCTGGCCGGTGGTGCCAAATGCGCCCCACAGCGCGCCGTCGAGAGCAAGTTCCAGGTTCGCGTCTTCGAGCACGATCATCGCGTTCTTGCCGCCCATCTCCAGCGAGCAGGCTTTGAAGTGCTTCGCCGCGGTCTGGCCGACGATGCTGCCCACCTCCGACGATCCGGTGAACGAGATCGCAGCGACCTGCGGATGTTCGACCAGGCGCGTGCCCACCTGCGACCCGGAGCCGGTGACGTAGTTCACCACGCCCGGAGGCAGGCCGGCATCGACCAGCGTCTGCACCAGGTTCAGCGTGGAGAGCGGTGTGTCCATGGCCGGCTTGATCACGCAGGTGTTGCCGCACACCAGCGCCGGCAGCAGCTTCCACGAAGGAATCGCCATGGGGAAGTTCCACGGCGCGATCATGCCGCAAACGCCCACCGGCATGCGCACGGCCATCGCAAACTTGTTGCGCAGTTCTGAGGGCGTGGTGACGCCGAAGAGCCGCCGACCTTCGCCGGCCATATAAAACGCGGTGTCGATGGCTTCCTGCACGTCGCCGCGGGTTTCGGCCAAAACCTTGCCCATCTCGCGGGTCATGTCCTGCGCGTACTGCTCCTTGCGTTCGACCAGCAGATCTCCGGCGCGATTCAGAATCTCGGCCCGTTTGGGAGCCGGGGTCAGCCGCCAGGCCTTGAAGGCTTCGGCAGCGGCGGCAACGGCCGCATCGACGTCCTCAGGCCCGGAAGCCTGGAATTCGCCGACGACATCGTCCTTGCGGGCGGGGTTGATGTTCTGGAAGGTCTTGCCGGTGCGGGCGGGGACCCAGCGGCCACCGATCAGATTCAAGTGCGTTTTTGGCGCCATGGGGCGACGATCTCCTGAAGATGAGTCAAAACCTGACAGGATACCCCACGCATGCAGGGGGTGAGAACAAAGGTGCTATTGCGCCGATTTTTCCATTCTGTGAAAGTGCCGGAAGGTACGGCTAGCCTTACAATTAAACAGAGTCTTTCACAGAAAAGTTATCCCTCGATGTCATCGAATGGTTTCCAGCCGCGTTCTACCCGATCGCACAGCATGCGGTCGCTCTTTAGTGTCTTTTCCAACGATCTGGCCATCGATCTGGGCACGGCCAACACCCTCGTCTACGCCGCCAACAAAGGCATTGTCGTCAACGAGCCGTCCATCGTAGCCATCAACAAAAACACCGGCGAAGTGGAAGCGGTGGGCAAAGAGGCCAAGGAGATGCTGGGGCGCACGCCCGGCAATATCGTGGCCATCAAGCCGATGAAGGACGGCGTCATCGCCGACTTCAAAGTCACCGAGAAGATGCTGAACTACTTCATCCAGAAGGCCCACAACCGCAAGATGCTGGTGCATCCGCGGATCGTCATCGGCGTGCCTTCTGAGATCACCCAGGTGGAAAAGCGCGCGGTCGAGGACTCGGCCTATCGCGCCAAGGCCAGCGAAGTCTTCCTGGTGGAGCAGGCCATGGTCGCCGCCATCGGAGCCGGGTTGCCCATCACCGAACCCAGCGGCAACATGGTCGTCGACATCGGCGGCGGCACCACCGATATCGCCGTCATCTCGCTCTCCGGCATCGTCTATTCCCGCTCGCTCCGCATGGCGGGCAATCAGATGGACGAAGCCATCATGAATTACCTGAAGCGGAAATATAACCTGCTCATCGGCGAGCGCACCGCGGAACAGATCAAGATGGAAATCGGCTCGGCCTATCCGCTGGACAAGCCGCAGACCATGGAGATCAAGGGACGCAACCTGATCGAAGGCGTGCCCAAGACCATCACCATCGACGACGGAGAAATCCGCGAAGCCCTCGGCGAGTGCATTTCCACCATCCTGAACGGCATTCGCGTCGCCCTCGAGCGGACCCCGCCCGAGCTGAGCGCCGACATCAGCGACCGCGGCATCGTTCTCACCGGAGGCGGCGCCCTGATCAAAAATCTCGACAAGCGTATCCGTGAAGAAACCGGACTGCCGGTTTCCATTGCGGACGATCCGCTGGCCAGCGTCGTGCTCGGAACCGGAAAGATGCTGAGCGACTTCCGTCTGCTGCGCAAGATCAAGATCGACGGATGACGGGTGGCGCCCCCGCCGGCTTAGGCAGGTCCTGGGTCATGGAATCGTTTTACAGTCGCTACCGCAATGCCCTCGTGCTCATTGCCGTCCTGATGGTTCAGGTGGTGGGACTCGCGGTCCAGGTGCGCCGTCCCGGCCCCAACCCATCAGACAAGGGCAGCGTGCGCCTTATCCGTTCCTGGGTAGTGGGTCTGGTGAGTCCGCCGGAGCGTCTGCTGCGCTCCACCGGCCACGGCGTTCGCAGTGTCTGGATGAACTACGTGGACCTGATCCACGTGCGTCAGCAGAACGAAAATCTGAAATCGCAGCTCGACGGTATGCGCCTGGAAGAAGAGAGCCTGGCCGAAGACGCGCGCCAGGGTCAGCGGCTGCAGGCCCTGCTCGGATTCAAAGAGAAGTACATCTATAAGACGGTCGCCGCCCAGGTGATCGGAACTTCGGGCACCGAGCAGTCCAGAGTCCTGCTCATCGACAAAGGCGCGCGCGACGGACTGAAACCGGATATGCCGGTGATTACGCCCGACGGCATCGTCGGCAAGACGCGCGATGTCTTCAGCCGCACCAGCCAGGTGCTGGAGATCAACGATCCCACCAGCGGTGCGGGCGTGGTTCTGGAGAAGACCCGCATTCGCGGCGTGCTCCGCGGAGACAGCTGGGGTCATCCCGAGATCGTGAACATTTCGCCCGACGAGCGCATTGAGAAGGGCGACGCTGTGGTCACCAGCGGCGGCGACGCCATCTATCCGCGCGGTCTGGCCGTGGGCACCGTGCAGAAGGTGGTGCCCGATCCCGACGGTACCCTGGTCAATGTTCAGATCAGGCCGGCGGCCAACCTGTCGCGCCTTGAGGAAGTCCTCATCATTACCAGCACCGGCGACGAGATGCCCGCCCAGATGCGGGAAGACCTGACCCAGGCCGTCGACGCGGAACAGAAGGCCTCCGATGTGCTGGCCGAGCGGCTGCCTTCCCGCATCGATCCCAATTCTCCTTTGAGCCCGCAGCAGCAGCTCCAGCAGCAGCAGGACAACGCGAACTCCAACACGCCGCCCGCCCAGCCGCCCCGCCCGCCGCAAACGGTGCATCCGGATCGCTTCACCCCATCGGATACGCCGCCGGCCACGGATCTGGTTCCAGGGCAGCGGCTCGCGGCGACGCAGGTATCCGCAGGTGACTCACCGGCTCCCGAGGCTCCCCGGTCTTCCGGCGCGGTCCCGGCAGCCCAGCCGGCAAAGACCGCTGCCAAACCTCATCCGCGGGCACCCGCTGAACCGGAAGAGAACTCCTCGGCGAAAAGGGCGGACAAGCCTGAGGCAAAAGAACCGGCGAAGGCTTCGCCCGGCGACGGCAATCCATCCACTGCGCCCGCCAATCCCAACCCCCAGGGAGGGCCACAGCGATGGCCCTGATGGCGTCCTCGCGACGCGAGGTGGGCGGCCGGTCGTTTCCTCTCCTTATCTATATTCTGGTTCCGCTGCTGGCACTGGGGCTGCAGTCTCTCGTTTCTCTGCACTTTCCCAGTTTCGATCTCATCGATCTGCCGCTGCTGGTCACCATTTACTACGCGATTTCGCGCCGCGAGCCGATCTCGGCCACCTTAGTCGGCGCAGTCATCGGCATCGCCCAGGACGGCCTCACGCATCATCCGCTGGGCGTCTTCGGCATCTCCAAGGCGGTGGTCGGCTATATGGCCGCTTCCCTCGGGGTTCGGGTCGACACGGAGAACCATGGGACTCGGCTGCTGCTGATCTTTGGCTTCACCCTGGCGCAGACCGGAATCCTCTATCTGCTGGAACGGCACATGCTGGGACAGCCCTTTGCCTGGCATGGCGTCCATGAGCTCATCCGGGCCGTGGCGAATGCCCTTGTGGGGGTGATTTTGTTTGCCCTTCTCGACATGAGCCGCAGCCATCAGGATTAGCCGCGGGAGAGAAATGTGAGCCCCTGCCATGAGCCCGGCGCCAGCCTCCGGCGAGCCCCAAAGTGCCAAACCCTGCATCCCCGAGCGGGGTACAATCGTCTTAGAACCAGCGACCGCCTGGCCGGACCGGAGCGGAGCCGCGCAACCGTTCAGCCGAGGCGGAAGATTTCCCCGGCGAACCGTCCGGAGCAGGAAATTCCCAGCCGATGACCAGCCCCGCCCGTCACCTCCCCATTCTTTGCATTGTGGCTACTTTGTCTCTGGCGCCCGTGGCTTTTGCCCAGGGAGACGCCCCGGCCAAAGCGCCAAAGCCGGCCGCCGACAACAGTCAGAAGACCGCGGATGAGACGGACAATCGTGCCAGCGCCTATTACCACTACATGATGGCACGCGAATACGAGGAGATGGCGACCACCCTGGGGCGGACCGAGTACGCCAATCGCGCGATCGAAGAGTACAAGATGGCCCTCAACGGCGATCCCTCGTCGACCTGGCTCAACAGCCATCTGGCTGAGCTGTATTTCCGCACCGGGCGGATCAAGGAAGCGATCAACGCCGCCCAGGAGCGCATCAAGCAGGATCCGAACGATCTGGAAGCCCACAAGCTGCTCGCGGAGGTGTATCTCCGCTCGCTGGGCAGCGGGCAGCAGGATATCTCCGGGCAAATGCTCAAGCTCGCCATCGGGGAATATCAGAAGATTGTGCAGCTGGAGCCGAACGACGCCGACAACCACCTGATGCTGGCGCGGCTCTATGCCGCCGACCACCAGTCCGCGCAGGCTGAGTCGGAACTGGCCGCCGCCCGCAAAATCGATCCCGGCTCGGAAGAGACGGCCCTCATCGCCAACCGGTTCTACTCCGATATCGGCCAGCCGCAGAAAGCCATCGATGTCCTCAAGTCGCTGCCGGACGACGATCAGACCTCGCGTACCGAGTATCAGCTCGGCGCGAGCTACGACCAGCAGAAAGATCAGAAGGACGCCATCGACGCTTTCCGCAAGGCGCTGGAGCTGGAGCCGGACAATCTGGATGTGGAGCGGGCGCTGGCCAAGGATCTGCAGGCGGACGGACAGGCCGAGCCTGCGCTGCAGGCGTGGAAAGATATTGCTGCCGGCGATCCGACCGACGCCGAAGCGTGGATGCAGATCTCCACCATCGATCAGCACCTGAACAAGTGGGACGATGCGCTGTCCGCGGTCCGGAAGGCGCGCGATGCCGCGCCCGATTCCATCGGCATCCAGTTCGAAGAAGCCAAGATCGATGACGCGCTCGGCCATCTCGATGACTCAGCCAAAGTCTTTGAGCAGCTGGTCGCGGCCACCGAGCACCCCAGCGGGCAGTATTCGGAGGAAGAGAAAGGGAACTACGCGGCGGTCCTCGACCGGCTGGCCGGCGTCTATCGCGAGCAGAGCAAGCCCGACCTGGCCGTAGCCACCTATCAGAAGATGACGACTCTGGGCGGTGACCTGGAAGAGCAGGCCTTTGACCAGATCGTGGAAACCTGGCGCGAGGCGCATGAGTACGACAAAGCGGTCGCCGCGGCGCGCACTGCCGTGGACAAGCAGCCGAAGAGCGTGGACGCAAAACTGACCCTCGCCCGCCAGCTCGCCGACACCGGCCATGCCGAAGAAGGCGTCAACATGGCCAAGGGACTGATCCAGACCGATCCGAAGAATCTGGAAGTCTACTATCAGCTGGCCCAGATCGATACCGACCTGAGGCGCTGGAAGGATGCCTCGGACGCCCTCGACCTGGCTGACAAGCAGGCCACCAAGAAAGACGACCAGACGATGATCGTCTTCCAGCGGGCCATGATGGCCGATCGTGCCAAGCGCTTTGACGAGGCCGAGACCGACTTCCGCAAGGTGCTGGCCGTCGACCCCAACAACGCTCTCACCCTGAACAATTTTGGCTTCATGCTGGCCGATCGCGGCGTCAAGCTGGATGAAGCGCTGGCCATGATCCAGAAGGCCGTCAAGCTGGAGCCGACGAACTACGCCTACCTGGATTCCCTAGGCTGGGCTTACTACCGGCTCGGGCAGTACGCCCAGGCCGAAGATGATCTGCAGCGCGCGATCTCACGCGGAGCCACCGATCCCACCGTTCACGATCACCTGGGCGATGTCTACGAGAAGACCGGCCGCCTGAAGCAGGCAGCGGCCCAGTGGGAGCTTTCGCTGAACGAATACGCGCATACCGTGGCCGCGGATATGGACTCCGGCGACCTCTCCAAAGTCCAGAAGAAGCTGGACAGCGCGCGCGTGCGTCTGGCCCGGGAATCCGGAGCCCCCGCGGCGGGCAAGCCGGAGTAGGCGCTCCAACCCGCATGGCGGAATCGCAGGCAGGCAGTCGGCACGGCATTTCGGGACTGCCCGCAGCGTGCGCGGTTCCCGACGGCGGCCCGCTGGCGCAGCGGGAGTTTCCCGAGACGGACCACGCCTACCGCACGCCCTTTCAGCGCGACTGCGGGCGCATCATTCACGCGCGGGCTTTTCGCCGCCTGGCCGGCAAGACCCAGGTTTTCACCCAGCGGGACTCCGATCACTTTCGCAGCCGCCTCACCCACACCATGGAGGTGATGCAGATCGCGCGGACCATCGCCCGCGCTCTGGGCCTGAATGAGGATCTCACCGAGGCTCTGGCCCTGGCGCACGACATCGGCCACCCCCCCTTCGGGCATGCCGGGGAGCGGGCCCTCGATCAGGCGCTCCGCCAATATGGCCTGCGCTTCGATCACAACCTGCATGCGCTCCGCATCGTGGAGCACTTCGAGAACCGCCACCTGGGCTTTCGCGGGCTCAACCTGACGCTGGCCGTGCGCGAGGGCATCATCAAGCACTCCCATGACTACGCGGCCGGCGAGCATCCGGAGCTGGCTGCTTATTTCCTTGACCAGCGCCCGCCCCTCGAAGCCCAGCTGATCGATCTGGCCGACGAGATCGCCTATCTGGTGGCCGATCTCGACGATGGGGTTGAAGCCGGGATTCTCACCGTGGATCAGATCCGGCAAAGCGTCCGGCTCTTCGAGCGCCATCTTGCGCCAGTGGCTGCGGAGAATCCCGGCGCGCCGGAGAAATTGCTCTTCCAGGAAGCCCTGAAACGCATGCTGAACGCTCTGGCGGACGATCTGGTGTGCGCTATTCGGGCTCGCTTAGAGGAGTTTGGCGCCCGGGATTTGATCGGAATTCGCCACGCGCCGGAGCGCATCGCGGCCTTTTCTCCCCCGATGGAAACCTTGCGCCGGGAAGCCAAAGCCTTTCTTTACCATAATTTGTATCTGTGCGAGGAACTAAAACAGAGCCACGACCGGGCCGAACGCATCGTTGCCGAGCTCTTCGCCTTCTGGATGGCGAACCCCGACCGCCTGCCGCCGGCGTATGCCGATCAGGTGGCTGCCGACGGAGCCCCACGGGTTATCGCCGATTATATTGCCGGGATGACAGATCACTTCATCCTTGAAGCGCATCTAAGCGTGCGGAAGATCGTGTTTCCCAGCGGGCACTCAGCCTTCCCCGAACCCTAAGGGCCTCGCATTCCCCCACGGCGCCCACTTTGCCCGAAAGCGGAAAGCACTTCTCCAGAAAGCTGAGGAGAGGATATGGCACCGTTGGCAGCATTTCCCTGGGCGTGGTTATTGGCAGGATTGTTGCTGGGCAGCTGGATTGGCGCGACGGTCGGCAGCGCGGGGGTTCTGATGCTGGCCGGCCGAAGGATCAGGAAACTGGAGGACGTCAATCACCTCCTGCGCGGGAAGCTGAAAGCGGCTTCGCAGCATTCCAGAGTCGTTGCGCACCGTGGGCTCGCGCCGGTCTTGCGGCCCTTCAAAGTGATCACCGACCCAGCCACCATCCCGGTGGATCGTATCGCCAGCGGCAACTGATCGCGCCGGCAGGTCAATCCATGTCACCTGCGCTACCCTTGCAGGGTGAGCTCTCGCCTTCCTGTTTCCCGCGTTCTTCTTTTCTGGAGCAGCGGCAAAGACAGCGCCTGGACGCTGTATCGCCTGCAGCAGAGCGGCGAGTACAACCTTGCCGGTCTGCTGACCACCCTGAACTCCGCCTTCGACCGCGTCGCCATGCACAGTACCCGGCGCGCCCTGCTGGAAGCCCAGGCCCGCGCCGCCGGCCTGCCGCTGGTCACGGTGCCCCTCCCCTGGCCGTGCTCCAACGAGCAATATGAAACCCGCATGCGCGAGGCCTGCGACGCGGCCATCGCTTCCGGCGTTGAGAGAGTCGCCTTTGGCGACTTGTTCCTCGAGGATGTCCGCCGCTATCGCGAAGAGCATCTCGCCGGCACCGGCCTCCAGCCCGCTTTTCCCCTCTGGCGTGAGGACACCCGTCGCCTGGCCGAGGAGATGATCGATGGCGGCCTGCGCGCCCGCCTGGTCTGTGTTGATCCCCGCAAGCTGCCGGCCGAGTTTGCCGGACGCGAATTTGACGCGGACCTCCTGCGCGATCTCCCCGTCGGCGTCGATCCCTGCGGCGAGAACGGCGAGTTCCACACCTGCGTTTACGCTGGGCCGATGTTCAGCCAGCCGATCTCCGTCGAAACCGGCGAGGTTGTGGAGCGCGATGGCTTCGTCTTCGCCGACGTGCGTCTCGCCGAGCCGATTGCCGCAGCCGTCTGAGCCGCCGCCCGATTTCTCAACCCGCAGCTTGCCTGCCCCAGGCGGTGGATTGACACCGCGCCACCCTCTCTGTTTTCCTCAATCCATGCTCGTGCCGCCCTCCATCCGCGCCATCGCCATCGCGCGAATTACCGTCCCCATCGATAGGGGAGCGGGCGGCTAGGCAGGCATCGAGATCAGCAAACCAGCCATCGCGCTCCCCGCGCCGATGGCTTTTGTTTTTGCCCCAGGATGTTTGGATCGGAAAGGACAACCGCTTTGAGCGTCACACTCGCAGCAATCCAGGCCGCCCGCCAGCGCATCCGCGACTCCATCTATTTGTCGCCCGCCCCGCATTCAGCCGGCCTGTCGGAGATGACCGGTCAGCAGGTCTTTCTCAAGCTCGACAACCTGCAGCGCACCGGCGCCTTCAAGGAGCGCGGCGCGCTCAACAGGATCCTCACCCTCAGCGACGAAGAAAAGAGCCGCGGAGTCATCGCCGCCAGCGCTGGCAACCACGCCCAGGCCGTCGCGTATCACGCCACGCGGCACGGCATTCGCGCCCGCATCGTCATGCCGCTCATGACGCCCCTGGTGAAGGTCGACGCGACCTCCGGCTACGGTGCCGAAGTCGTGCTGCATGGCGCCAGCTACGACGACGCCTGCGTCGAAGCCATCCGCCAGAGCGAAGCCGACGGCCTCACCTTCCTCCACCCCTTCGACGACGAAGCGGTCATCGCAGGGCAGGGAACCATCGGTCTCGAGCTGCTGGAGCAAATCCCCGACCTCCAGGCCGTGGTCGCGCCCATTGGAGGCGGCGGCCTCATCAGCGGCGTCGCCTGCGCCATCAAGGAAATAAACCCGTCCATCCGCGTCATCGGCGTCCAAACCGAGCGCCTGCCCTCCATGCTCCGCGCCTGCGAAGCCGGCCATCCCGTAACCATTCCCGCCGAAGCGACGATCGCCGACGGTATCGCCGTACGCCGCGCCGGCGAGATCACGCTGCCCCTGGTCGCCCGCTACGTCGATGAGCTGGTCACCGTCGATGAGGAAGAGATCGCCAGCGCGATTCTCGTCCTGCTTGAACGCGAAAAGACGCTGGCCGAAGGCGCGGGAGCGGCGGCTTTGGCCGCCCTTCTGCAAAAGAAGACCAAGCTCAACGGCCATCGCACCGCGGTCCTGGTGTGCGGTGGCAATATCGACGTCACGCTGCTTTCGAAGATCATCGAGCGCGGCCTCGTGAAAGACGGACGCCGCACCCGCGTGCGCATCCACCTCACCGACCGCCCCGGCGCGCTGCACCATCTCACCCGCATCATCGCCGATCTCCGCGCCAACATTGTGCAGACCTCGCACGATCGCGCCTACTACGGAGTCAGCCTCGGCGACACGGTCATCGACTTCACCCTCGAAACCCGCGGCCTCAAACACATTGAAGAAATCGCCGCCGCGCTGACCGCAGCAGGCTATCGCCACGAAAAAATCGAGTAGTTCAGGTTACAGGTGACAGGTTGAAGGTTACAGGTTGTAGCGGGTTACAGTTTTTGGACGATCGCCCAGAGCATTTTGCTGATCTCCTCCGCGGCTTTCTGAGCCCGCTCAATTTCGCTCGGCTCACCGAATCCGAGATCCCGTGCAATCAGCAGTTGCGTCTGGACTTCAAGAGCGGAGCCACGGGCCATCCGTAAAAAGCTTCGGTAGTCGCTTCTTGTTCCGCGACCCGAACCCTCCGCGATGTTACTGGCGACCGAAACGCCGGCTCTGCATAGCTGAGCAGACAGGCCATACGCTTCCGCGTGGGGGAACCGTTGCGTAAGACGGTAGAGCAGCACGGCCAGTTCCCGGGACCGCTGCCAGACCAATAGCTCACGAAACGATTGGGCCATGAAATATCCCTGGGTCGTCAGCGACATTGGAACACGCGAACCAGCGTGATGGCGGACTCGAAAAAATGCGCGGCGTTACGCGCGTACCGTGACTGTGGGGGCGTAGCCCACAACCTGCAACTAACCCTCCTCCAGTCTGTCCCCTGTAACCTGAAGCCTGTAAGCCGAGCCCTGTAACCTGGAACCTGAAACCTGTAACCTGTAGAGGTGGATCAGCTCTACCTCAGCCTCTGGTATCCCAACTTTCGCCTCGAGGCGCTCCCCGCCGCCCTGGAGAAAGTCATGGAGCAGTTTGTCGCCGTCGGCGGCTCAGGTCGCGTCTCCGCGGCCACTGTGTATCCCATCTCGTGGAACGAGTCTCCGGCATACCAGCGCGTCTATCGCAACGAAGCCGACGACGAGGAAGCCAGCCCGCGCGCCGTCATTGCCGCCGCCATGGAGAACGCTCACGACGACTACGCCTGGGAGTTCGATCTGGTCTGGGAGCTATGGGTTCCCGAACCCGGCGTGGATGGCCTCGACACCATGTGGCGGCAGGAACCCCGCGTCGTCCGCATGACCGGCTTCGGTCCTGAGTTCGATGAGGGCGCGTACGAAACCAACGGCCACATTCGCGTCGACTTCGGCCTCGACACGCCGTTCCTGTACGAAGACCTGGATCTGGATGAAGACGCTGCCGCGCGCGTGAAGCAAAACGTTCAGCGCCTCGTGGACTTCACCCATCGTGTGCAGAAGAACTGCGGCATTTCCACGCGGTTGCTGTGGTCCGAATCCGGCGAAAGCCTGGCCCGCAAGCTCATCGAGCGTCTCCAGCAGGTGAACTGAGCCGCCAGCTTGCGCCATTTTCCAGATTCCCACCGCCTCATTCACAAAAAGTTAACAGTCCAGCCAAACCGTAAGCAAATCACAACCATCCTTTCATATTCTTATGAAACGATCCTCCACGGGAGTCGATCGTGGCCGATCCAGGTCCCGAATCTGCAAAGGGAGCCGAAACGGAGTGAGCGTTCTCATTGTCGGTGGTGACGGTTATTGTGGATGGGCGACAGCCCTCTACCTGTCGGAGCGCGGTTATAAGGTTGGCATTGTCGACAGTCTGGTCCGCCGGCACTGGGATCAGAGCCTGGGCGTCGAGACCCTGACGCCGATTGCGCCGATCCGCCGGCGCCTCGCGCGCTGGAAGCAGCTCACCGGCCGCGATATCGACCTCTTCGTCGGCGACATCACCGACTACCCCTTCGTCCAGAAGGTCATGCGCGAGTTCGAGCCGGAGTCCATCGTCCACTTCGGCGAGCAGCGCTCCGCCCCCTTCTCCATGATCGATCGCGAACGCGCCGTGGAGACTCAGGTGAACAATGTCGTCGGGAATCTGAATCTCCTGTTCGCCATTAAGGAGTTCAATCCCGAGATTCACCTCGTCAAGCTCGGCACCATGGGCGAATACGGCACGCCCAACATCGATATCGAAGAAGGCTACCTCGATGTCGAACACAACGGCCGCAAAGATCGCCTGCCCTATCCCAAACAGCCCGGGTCCTTCTACCACCTCAGCAAAGTGCATGACAGCCACAACATTCATTTCACCTGCCGCATCTGGGGACTGCGTGCCACCGATCTGAACCAGGGCGTCGTCTACGGCGTCATCACCGACCAGACCCGCATCGATGAGGGGCTCATCAACCGCCTCGACTACGATCACGTCTTCGGCACCGCGCTCAACCGCTTCTGCGTCCAGGCCGCCCTCGGGCATTCGCTTACCGTCTACGGCAAGGGCGGACAAACCCGCGGCTTCCTCGATATTCGCGACACCGTGCGCTGCATCGAGATCGCCATCGCCAATCCGGCAGCCCGGGGAGAATTCCGGGTCTTCAATCAGTTCACCGAGCAGTTCAGCGTCAGTGATCTGGCCCAGATGGTCCAGGAGACGGGTGCCGATGCCGGCCTCCGGGTCGAGGTCAATCATCTGGAAAACCCGCGCGTGGAGAAAGAAGAGCACTACTACAACGCGAAAAATACCGCGCTGCGCGATCTGGGCCTGGTGCCCCACTGCCTCTCTGACTCGCTGCTGCAGTCTCTGCTCAGCGTGGCCTGCCGCTATAAAAACCGGATCGACCCCAGCCAGATCATGCCGACGGTGTCGTGGAAGTAAAAACGCAAATCCGTGAATCGGGTCTTCGCGTCTCCGCGTCCTCCGCCCGGCCGCTGCGCGTCGCGCTCATCACTGAAACCTTCCTGCCCAAAATCGACGGCATCGTCACCCGCCTCTGCCACACCATCCGCCATTTGCGCGATGCGGGCAACGAGCTCCTGATCATAGCTCCCCGCGGCGTCGACCAGTTTGAAGGCGTTCCCGTCCATGGCGTGCCCGGCTTTGCCTTCCCCGTCTATCCCGACCTCAAGCTGGCGGTTCCGCGTCCGTCCATCTCGCGCGCTCTCGAAGAATTTCGTCCCGACATCGTCCACGCCGTCAACCCCGCCGTGCTGGGCGTTTCGGGATTCTTCTACACCGCCAGCCACCACATCCCGCTCGTCGTCTCCTACCACACGCACCTGCCCAAATATCTCCAGTACTACAGGCTGGGTCGTCTGGAGCCGCTCATGTGGTGGGGCATGCGCCAGGGCTACAATCGCGCCGACCTCATCCTCGCCACCTCCAGCGCCATGCAGGGCGCGCTCGATGAGCAGGGCATTCGCCGCGTGCAGCTGTGGCGGCGCGGCGTCGATACCGACCGCTTCCATCCCTCGCGCGCTTCGCTGGCCATGCGCAGCCGCCTCACCACGGGTCACCCTGAAGAGAAGCTCCTCGTCTACATTGGGCGTCTCTCCGCGGAGAAGGAAATCGAGCGCTGCCGCGATGTGCTCCAGGCGCTGCCAGGGGTCCGCCTCGCCCTGGTCGGCGACGGCCCCCATCGCGACAAGCTCGAACGCCATTTCGCCGGTTCGCCCACGCATTTCACCGGCTTTCTGGAGGGCGACGAGCTGGCAGCCGCCTTTGCCTCCGGGGATGTCTTCTATCTGCCATCGCGCACGGAGACCCTTGGCCTGGTCCTGCTCGAAGCCATGGCCGCCGGCTGTCCCGTCGTCACCTCGCGTTCCGGCGGCACGTCCGACGTCATCCAGGACGGCGTCACCGGCCACCTGTGCGACCCCGGCGATCCCACAAGCGCCATCGAAGCGATCCGTCGCGTCCTCTTCGATCCGGCTCACCACGCCGACCTTCGCCGCCAGGCCCGTCACGATGCCGAGCAGTGGGGCTGGGCTGCCGCTACCCGCCAGTTGGAGGACTACTATCGGCAGGTCGTCGGCCGCGAGAAGCGCCTGGGCCTGCAGATCGCCGAGCAGAAGGGAACTGGCGCTCCGGTCGAAGTCATCTGCGATCGCCTGGCCATCTCCAGACAAACCTACCGCCGCCACGAAGCCGCCGCCCGTCGCGTCGCCTGACCTGCTTTCGGAAACTGCCTGGACTGTGCGAATGTCAGGACTGTCGCGCTGGCCAGAGATGCCCCGCGGTTGCTTTTCTCTCTTGATCCAGCAGCGCGAACCTTCCGGAAGGCCGATCTCCCACGCGTGGCTAAAGCCGTAAGGCAGGCTTCCGCTCACTCGATCCGCAAAATCCGCAGCGCCGCCTTGCGCAGCATATTGCCGCCCGCAGAGGGCTTCGCCGGAGCAAACGCCGAGGTCAGCACCCGAACCGGCAACGGCGGCCGCGCGCCGCCATCGGCAGGGAAGAGCGTCGCCAGCGCCTTCTTCGGCTCCGTCCGAATCTGGTCCACCAGCGCAATCCGGTGCACGCAGAAGATCGTGCAGTACGGCGCGCACGCCTTCGGCGTCTTTGCCTCCCGGTTCAGATCCTCCTGGCCGTACTGTGCCAGCGGGATCGCTGGATATCCCCGCTGCGCCATGCAGTAATGCACCAGCCCGTCCTCGCAGATGTACAGGTGCCGCCCACCGGCCGGGCAATGCCATTCATTCGGCTTACCCATCAGCAGATTCCGCCGCCACGGATTGTGCCGCGCAAAGTTGAACAGCGGCTTCGTCTCCCGCTCCACCGCCTCCAGCACCTCCCGCGATTCCTGGTCGATCACCTGCATCTTCCCCGTCGGGTCGTGCACGATGCCCGCGCTGCTGCCCAGCCCCAGATCCTTCGCCCGCCTCTGGATGGTCAGCACGTCCGCCGGCTTTGACGTCCCCGCCCCGACGACCGAGTGGATGTGCACCTGGAACTCCGCGTACTGCGCCAGCCAGCGCAGTTTCTGGTCCAGCACCCGCAGGCTCTTCATCGAAACCTGGTCCGGCTCCACGTTGTCGATGCTGATCTGCAGCCGGTCCAGCCCCGCCCGGTTCAGGCTGCGAATCCGGTCCACGCTCAGCAGGTAGCCGTTGCTGATCATGATGGCCATCATCCCGTGGTGCCGAATCCGGGCAATCACCGCCTCGATCTCGGGGTGCAGCAGCGTCTCGCCGCCCGTGATGGTCACCGCTGTCGTGCCAAGCTGCGCCAGCCGGTCGATCCGCCGGACCATCTCCTCCGTAGGAACGGGCTTCGAAAACGTGTCGAACTCGCTGCAGTAGGTGCAGGCCAGATTGCACCGCCGGATGGCCACAATGTGCGCAAAGACAGGGTGATGCGGCGACTTCAGCGCCACCGCCACCAGGCGGATCTCCCGATACAGGCGATGCCAGCGCTTCCCGGTCCGGCGCACAGCCACCATGTCCATCCAGCTATTCCCCCCGCGGCGTCCCCTGGCGACCGGAACCGCTTCCACCGAGTATAGGAGTCTTCGGTTAAGGAAATCTGACAGTTACTCGTGCCAAACGAAGTCACGCGACACCGCCACCGAAATAGCGCATACTACGTCTAATACCGCAGGATTCCGTGTGGAATCCCGCAGGAGGGTCCGTCCATGCCCGCCCCAAAGCTCACCCTTTCCCTTTTCGTCGGCGCAACTCTGGCGCTGACCGGAGCCATCGCCTGGAGCCAGAGCTCCAGCGGCACCGCTCCGTCCCAGACCCCGGCGACCCCGTCTTCTGCTCCCGCGGCCCAGTCCCCGGCCGCCGCGGCGCAGCCTTCGGCCGACGCGCACCCCACCATGGACGCCAATGACTGCCGGGGCCCGATCCTCCATACCAAAACCGGCGATGTCTGCTCCGACCAGCTGCCCACTCCGCCGCCCTCCCGCACCGACGACGCTGCCGCGGTTCCGATCATCAACGGCAAGCCCTTCACCGACCCTAATGTGAACCCCTTCAAGCAGGTTGAGCCCCTCAAAGACGGCATGATGCCCGGCGTCAAGGCTGGCAGCATTGAAGACGTCAACGCCGTTGGCACCCGCTGCATCGGCTGCCGCGGCATGGGCAACTGGTACTCGACCGAGTCGGAAATCAAAATGGGCAAGCAATACGCCGACATGATCGAGAAGAGCACAAAGTTCATCACCGATCCGGTGGTCACCGAGTACGTCAACCGCATCGGCCAGAACCTGGTCAAGAACTCCGACTGCAAGGTGCCGTTCACCATCAAGGTCATCGATACGGACCAGATCAACGCGTTTGCCTTGCCGGGTGGCTTCTTCTACGTCAACTCCGGCCTCATCCTGGCCGCCGACGAGGAGGCCGAACTGGCCGGCGTAATGGCCCATGAGATCTCCCACGTCTGCGCCCACCACGCGGCCCGCGAGATGACTCGCGCCAACTACGCCCAGATCGGTATGGTGCCGCTCATCATGATGACCGGCTATAGCTGGACCGGCTATGGCATCTACGAAGCCACCCAGCTCATGATCCCTATCACCTTCCTCGAATTCTCCCGCGAGTTCGAGGCCCAGGCCGACTACCTCGGCATCCAGTACATGTACCGCGCCGGATACGATCCCCAGGCCTTCGTCACCTTCTTTGAGAAGATCGAGAACCTCGAGAAGCAGAAGCCCGGCATCGTCGCCAAGGTCTTCGAGGATCACCCCCAGACCCCCGACCGTATCGAGAAATCCGAGGAGGAAATCGCCACCATCCTGCCCCCGCGCGATGAATACCTGGTCACCACCTCGGAGTTCAACGACGTGAAGGCTCGCCTGGCCCGCATCGAGAACAAGCGCCGCCTCATTGACAATCGCAAGGGCAAGCCGACCCTCCGCCGCGCCAGCACCTCTGACGATGGCAGCGGCGACGATCGCCCCACTCTCCACCGCCGAGACGACTCCAACAGCAACTGACCGTCGCTGCCCCTCCGAACCGCCCGGGCCTCGTCCTCACGACGAGGCCCGTTCTGCTTTCTGAACGCGGCGTCATCCGTTCACAATCCTTTTACCGTCCCTCAGATCTTTGCATCCAAAACCTCGATGATCGCTCTGAGGGCCCTGAGTCCATTCCTCTTCCTCTGTCTGCTTCCAGGCCCCTGGGCCCAGGCGCAGGATTCCGCCCTGCCCAATAGCCCAACCCCGCATCTTGCCCACGAATCTCCCGATCAGTACGCCGCCCGGCGAACCGAGACCTGGCGCGCCCTGCCCATGGATTTCCTCCATGACCAGAAGGAGATCTGGCTCTTTCCCACCCAGCTCGCCCGAGGCCATCACTGGATCCCCACTCTGGCTATTGCTGGAGGCACCGTTGGCTTCCTCTATGCCGACCCGCACATCATGCCGTACTTCGCCTCGCACCAAAAGCAGCTCGATGATGTGAATGATGTCTTCGATCCCGCCATCGCTACGGGGGAAGTCATTGCCATCCCGGCATCCCTGCTCGCCGCGGGTTACATTCGCCACGATTCCTATGAAACCGGCACCGCTCTGCTCGCCGCCGATGCCTACGGCGACGCCGAGGTGATCGACCTCGTCATGAAGGCCATCACCCGTCGTGAACGGCCGTCCGATGTCGCTCCAAACACGCCCTTCACTGACACATTTTTCAACCCCAACAAGTCCCCGTTCAAAGGCAGCAGCTTCCCCTCAGGACACGCCGTCGGCGCCTTTTCTGTGGCCACCGTCGTCGCCATGCGCTACCACCGCCATCGCTGGGTGCCGTGGGCCGTCTATGGCTTCGCCGCCGTCATCGGCATGTCCCGCATCAGCACGCTCGCCCATTTCCCGTCGGATGTGTTTCTGGGCAGCGCTCTCGGCTATACCATCACCCGCTACCAGACCCTCCGCCCCCGGTGATGTGCAAGCCCTCAATCCGGTAAATGTCCTGCCACCGGCGGCTGCCGCATGCAATGCTTGTTCCCAAGGACCGGGGGATGACAAAATAAGGGAAGTCCCCCTCGCCGAGCTGCGGCTGGCTCGTCCGCCCTATGAAAAAGATCCTGCTGTGGACGGTCCTCATCGTCGGGACGCTCTTCCTGACTAAATATGCCAATGATGTCGCCCAGGACGTGCGCCCGCGCGGCGCCACCTTCCGCCTGACAAAGCAGAAAGTCGTCTCCTGCGGTGACGGTCAAATCGTCTTCGCCGGCCCCGACGGCCCCACCACCCTCCACACTGACAACAGCTGGCCGCCCTGTTCCACCTTCGTCCCCAATCAGGATTACGACCTCTGGCTCGCCCGCGGCGGAAACACCGGCTTCATCACGATGGAAAAGTCTCCGTGGTGGCGCACAGCAATGTGACCCGGCTCTGGCCCTTCTTCCGCATCTTGAAAGATCAACCCCTCATCGAACGACCATGCGCCCAGACCTTGATCCGCAGCTCGCCGCGTTCCTCGACAACCCGATCTGGAGCGCGCTCACCACGGATCACTCTGGCATCGCCCTCGGCGACGCCCGCGCCCGCCGCTACCCGCCCGACATCGGCCCCCTCAGCGGCATCCCCGATCAGTCGCCCGAGAACTATCGGTCCCTCGCACAACTCGCCGGTCCCGGCGGCGCAGTCGCCGTCTTCCACCGCGATCCCCTCCGCCTGCCGTCTGGCTGGACGCTCCTCCGAACCGGTGCCCTCGACCAGATGATCGCCCTCGAACCTCACCCCCTGCCGCCGGAGCCTCTGCCCGATGTTGAGCTGCGTGTTCTCACCGCGGCCGACGCGCCGGCCATGGTCGAGCTGGCCCACCTCACCGAACCCGGCCCCTTCCAGCTGCGCACTCTCGAACTCGGCACCTTCTACGGCGTCCTCGAGAACGGCCGCCTGCTCGCCATGGCCGGCAAGCGCTTCCACATCCCCGGCGCCATCGAGGTCAGCGGCGTCTGCACCCATCCCGACGCCCGCGGACGCGGCTACGCCCGCCACCTCATGTCCCGCGTCATCGACGAAATCGTCCAGGCCGGCCGCATGCCCTTCCTGCACACCCGTTCCGACAATGCGTCAGCCATCCGGATCTATGAAGGGCTCGGCTTCCACCGCCGCTTCTCCGCAGAATTCTCCGCCATCCGCCTCGACGACTGAGGAGCCCCATGCCGCCAGGATTTCCGTCCGCCCCATAAAGAGCTCCTCATCACTTGAGAAAGAGGATGACTCAGGCCCGCACAAAATCTCGCTGCTTTGAAGTGGACGATGGCGCCCTTTGTGACCATGGCGGAGATCGAGCGGTTTTGTATCAAAGCACGACCACGCAGCCTTGCGAAAAAAGTAGCTGCTGAAACGGCTTCGTATCAGGGCACGCCTTGCGGCCCGCGGAAAGGAAGCCGCTGGGACGGTTTTGTATCAGGGCACGACCTTGCACCTTGCGGAAAAAGTAGCTGCTGAAACGGCTTCGTATCAGGGCACGCCTTGCGGCTCGCGGAAAGGAAGCTGCTGGGACGGCTTTGTATCAGGGCACGACCTCGGTCGTGCCGTACAGGGCCTAAAAAAAGTGCGGGCTTTAGCCCCTGAGCCTCTAACCCGCAGCCTATGATTCCCTCGGCAGGCGCTCCAGGAACGCATTGTGTTTTGAAGGGGCACAGCCTCGGCTGTGCCGTAACCCCCCCAAAAACCCCCGGCTTCGGCCGCTGAGGGATGCCTTCCTGAAGCGGCCGCAACCTGTCGACAGAAAGGGCGGGACCGCAGCCCCGCCCTCTTCCGTCGCTACTTCCCCAGCGAATACACCACGTGAATCGTCGTCCTCACCTCCACGGGGTCCCCGTTCAGCAGATACGGCTTGTACTTCCACGTACGAACCGCGTCCAGCGCCGACTCCCGCAGCTCCTCCGGTCCCGACGTCACGCTCACCGTCTCCACGCTTCCATCCTTACCGATCACCGTGTCGAGCAGCACCGTGCCCTGGATCCGCTGCTTCTTCGCTTCTTCCGGGTACTTCGGGATATCCCCGCTGATCCTCTGGCCGGCCATGATGCTGCCTTTCACCGCGATCGGCCCCTTCGGCTGTGCCGGCGCGTCGCCAAAAGCCGCCGCCGCCGCACCGTTCACATGCATCCGCAGCGCCAGCGCAGATCCGCATGTCGCCATCCCCAGCGCCGCGCAGCCGGCCATCACCAGCAGACGCCGCGCGCCACCCATCTCCTTCCGCTTCCCGGTCAATTCCATAAGTCTCCTCTCCAGAATGTTGGTATCGAAAATGCCAAGAGTATGCGGCAGGCGCGCCGGCGCCGCGCCGCCGAGCGCCGTCGCCAACTGCAGCAGTGACCGCGCGTACTGCGCAGTCCCCGTCACCCCCGCCGCCATGCGGTCGCACACCATCTCCCGGCTCGCCGTCACGCGCTCGCGCGTGAATCCGGCCAGCGGGTGATAGCTGATCGGCAACGTCAGCGCCTCATAAATCAGGTTCTTCAGAAAGTCCTTCCGGCGAATGTGCGCAAACTCATGCGCGATCACCGTGCTTCGCTCAACATCTCCAGGCCGATCGAGCATTCCCGGCGGCACCAGCACCAGCGGCCGCGCGGATCCCATCGTCACCGGCCCAAAAATCCGCGACGACGTTGCCAGATCGACCTTGCCCACGCCCAGCCGCTCAGCGCACTGCGCCCAAACCTCCGCAGCCTCTCCGGTCAGCTCCACCGCATCCGACTCCCGTCGCAGCGCCGCCAGCCGCATCCAGCGCCACAGAAACCGCATCGCGAACCACGCCGTCACAGCGCCATAGACCAGCGCAACCACCATCCACAGGTTCAGCGGCACGCCGCCCGCGCCCACCACGCTCCCCGCGCCCATCGTCACTGACACATGCCCCGCGCCACCGGCCTCGCCCGCTCCCCACGGCAAAGAAATCCGCAGCCAGTCCTCCGGCAGCAGGGAAGCCGCCGGCAGCAGCGCTTCACCCAGCAGCACGCCCACCCACACCCTGTGCTCGGCCGCCGGCCCCAGCGGCCGCACCGCCCGCGCCGCAACCCACCCGGCCGCGGCCAGCAGCGGAATCTGCCAAATCGAATTCACCAGAACCGTCAGCACCACCGACTCAAACCCGCTCATGATTCGCTCCCTTCCCTGAAGCGCTCCGTCAGCTCCGCCAGCTTCTCCGTGTCGATCTCGCCGTTCTTCAGCAGGCTCATCACCAGCGCCTCGCTCGACCCGCCGAACATTCGGTCGATCAGGTCGCGCACCCCCTGGCCCAGCGCCTTCTGCTCCGTCACCCGCGCAGCGTAGACATAGGCCCGCCCCTCCAGTTCGCGCTTCAGCCGCCCCTTGCGCTCCAGAATGTTCAGCATCGTCTGCACCGTCGTGTAAGCCAGCGGCGGATCCAGTTCCGCCTGCACCTCGCTCACGTTGCTCGCCCCGCGCTTCCAGATCACCTGCATGATCCGCAGCTCCAGAGCCGTCAGCGCCGCTTTCTTCGTTCGCTTCATCGGATCAAAGTCTCCTAACAACTTAGGACAATAGCCCTGACCCCTCTCGTTTGTCAACTAAACCTTTAGGACAATCCTCATTCGGAGCCCACCGCGTATCCCCAGGCAGACGTCCCTCTGTGTTCTCCGTGTCCTCTGTGGTGAATGGTTCTTGTGCCTTCTCCCGCTCACCCACATGCGGACGCCCGAAGAGGCGGTATAACGAAAGAAGGTAGCTTTTATATTCCGAGGTCTTCAATGCGATTTCGCACTCTGGGCAGAACCGGTTTTTCCGTCTCCGAAATGGCCTGCGGCCTCTGGGGCATGAGCGGCTGGAGCGGCTCCGACGACTCCGAATCCCTCCGCACCCTCCAGCTCGCCGTCGATCTCGGCTGCAATTTCTTCGACACCGCCTGGGCCTACGGAGAAGGGAAGAGCGACGCCTTCCTCGGCAAAATCCTGGCCGCCAACCCGGATAAGCGCATCGTCGCGGCCTCCAAAATCCCTCCAAAGAACCGCCGCTGGCCGGCCCTGCCCAGCTACGGCTACAACGATGTCTTCTCCGCCGACCATGTCTTCGAGTACGCCGACAAGATCCGCCGCGCCCTCGGCGTCGACACCATCGACGTCCTTCAGTTCCACGTCTGGGACGACTCCTGGGCCGATCGCCCCGAGTTCCGCTCCACCGTCGAGAAGCTCAAGCGCGACGACATCATCCGCGCCTTCGGCCTTAGCATCAATCGCTGGGAGCCCACCAACGGCGTCAAAGCTCTGCGCACCGGCCTCGTCGATTGCGTGCAGGTCATCTACAACGTCTTCGATCAGAATCCTGAGGACGAGCTTTTCCCGCTCTGCCGCGAGCTGAACGTTGGCGTCATTGCCCGCGTTCCGCTCGACGAAGGTTCCCTCGGCGGCAAGATGACCCGCCAGACCACCTTCCCCGAAGGTGACTGGCGCCGCGGCTACTTCAACCCGAAGAACCTCAACGAGACCATGGACCGCGTCGACCGTCTCCGCGCCGACCTGCCCCCCGGCCTCTCGCTCCCCGACGCCGCCCTGCGCTTCATCCTCAACGAGCCAGCCGTCGGCACCATCATCGTCGGCATGCGCAAAGAGGAGCACGTCCGCGGCAACATGGCCCTAAGCGACGCCGGCCCCCTCGACGCAGCGCTCCTCCAAAAACTCCGCCCGCACCGCTGGGAGCGCCACCCCGCCCCCTGGTCCGATTAACCAGACTGCGCAAGGTCCCCTCCTGGCGAGAATCCTCTGTGCTCTCTGTGCCCTCTGTGGTGAATCGCTAAGCTGTAACCAGTAACCCGCAACCAGTAACCCGCAACCTGTAACCCGCACCCCGTACCCTGTACCCTGCAACCTGTAACCCGTAACCTGCCCCTCGTGACCGCCATCACCGCGCCAAACGCCCTCAGCCTCTATCCTGGTTCGTTGGCCAATTCAACGGCAAACCAACACAGGAGACGCTATGAGTCTGGGAGCAATGACCCTCACAGGGCTGGCAGCAGCAGTGGTTCTGATCGTTGTGGCAATCACCGTCATCAACAAATTCGCGCATTGAGACGGCTGCAGATAATCCGCGCTGTTCTCGATGCGGCTCATCGCTGAATCAAGGTGTACACATCAGCGCGCGACCGCCCGCCCGGCCAGGCCTGGTGGATTACCTCCACCACTTGCCCGTCGGCCCCCGTCCACGCCGCCGCCCCCGAGTGCGTCAGCTTCCCCGCCGCATCGTCCCAGTGCAGATGCGTGATCTGGTCCTCGCCCTTCTCATACGCATACGTCTTCCCATCGTCCTGGTAGAGCGTGAAGTCGGCATCCGCCCCCGGCCAAACCTGCACGTGCGTGATCGCCTGCTTTTCCGCGGTGCTGTCCACCATGCTCCCCTCGGGAATGATCGATCCCGCCCGCACAAACAGCGGCATCTTGTCGATCGGCGCCGCCACTTTCACCGTCTGCCCGCCATGCACGCGCTCGTGCGTCCAGTAGTTGTACCAGTCGGTCCCCGCCGGTAAGTAAACAGCCTTCGTCGTCTGCCCCTGCGCGGTCACCGGAGCCACCAGGAACGCCGGCCCAAACATATATTCATCGCCGATCTCCGCCACCTTCGGATCGTCAGGGAAATCCATAAACAGCGCCCGCATAAACGGCGCACCCGTCTCATGCGTCTCCCACCCCAGCGAGTAGATGTACGGCATCAGCGTGTACCGCAGCTTCAGATACTGCTCCAGAATCGGCTCCGCCTGCTTCCCGTACGACCACACCTCGTTGTGCTTCCGCGTCCCATGCGTCCGCATGATCGGCAAGAACGTCGCGTACTCAAACCACCGCGTGTACAGCTCGGGATAGTCGTCGTACCCGCCCACCACATCCCGCGCATCTGAAGGATCCAGCAGCGGCGGGTGCTCCGGATGATGTACCGCCGGCAATCCCTGCCATCCACCCGTGTCGTTGCTCCAGTAGTTCAGGCCCGAAGCCGCCACGTCCAGCCCCGTCGGAATCTGCCGCCGCAGCGTATCCCACGTGGGATAAATATCCGAAGACCACACAATCGTCCCGTTGTGCTGCACGCCCAGGTACCCGTCGCGTGAAAGGATCAACGCCCGCCGATCCGTCTCATCCTTCCGAAACCCGCTGTACAGCGCCCCCGTGTGAAACAGCGGATAGACATTGAAGTACTCTGTCCCCGGCCCAATATGGAAGTAGCTGCCGTTCGGCGGCAGATCCGGTTCCGTCTCATCCGCCCACAGCGAATCAAACCCCTTGCTCAGAATGTTGTCCTTGATCGTGTCCCAGTACCACTGCGCCGCCTGCGGATTTGTCGTGTCGATATCCGAGCCCGCCTTGTCATACGGCAGCCCGTTCGTCGGCGTCCCGTCGGCCAGATGCTCGAACCATCCGTGCTCCGCAATCTCCTTATAGAAGCGGTCCGTCGGCACAAACCGCGGCCACACGCTGATCATTGTCTGGATCCCCATCGCGTGCAGCTTGTCGTTCATCTCCTTCGGATCGGGCCAGAATCGCGGATCGAAATCCATCTGCCCCATCTTCGTGTAGTAGAACCAGTCCACCACAATGACATCCAGCGGCAGATGCCGCTCGCGATACCCATTCGCCACCGCCATCACCTCGGCCTGGCTCGAGTACCGCTGCTTGCACTGGATATATCCGTACGCAGCCTTGGGCAGCATCGGCGTGTCGCCCGTCAGCCGCCGATACCCCTCGTACAGTTCGTCCGTCGTCCTGCCCGCAATCACGAAGAACGAAACCCGGTCGCCCACCTCCGACGACCACTGCGTCCGCTCGTTAAACCCCGCATTGATCGTCGTCTTTGAAGGATTGTCCCAGAGCACCGCATAGCCTTTATTCGTCACAAGGAAGGGCACACAAAACGTCGGCGCCGCCGCCGCATCGTAGTCGTTCCAGCAACGAATCGAGTGCCCGCGATGGTCCAGATACCCCTGCTGGTTCTCGCCCAGCCCGTAATAGTGCTCATCGTCCGGCGAGTAGAACGTCGCCCCCACCTGGAAATACTCTGCATCCGCCGGCCGCGCGTCGTAGTGGTCGTACGCGATCGACGGCTTCACCTCGTCCAGCACCTCGGCGTTGCCGTCCTTGTGGTTCGGCACCGACATCGACCAGCCTTCCATGCGGAGCAGCGGCTCGCCGTCCGCGCCGGTCACGCTTAGCGGCACGTAAGGCGTCGATCCAGAAAAATACTGGCACGTATCGCATGTGTACTTCGTGTTGCTCGGCCCGTAGTGCGGCACCGGCATCGAGACGGTCATCCGATCCGACCGGTAGGTGTCCATCGTGTCGGTGTGGCTATATCTCCACCCGGCGGCGTCGGGCTGCGCGCTGATCCCATACCCCGGCCCGGCCAGCGCAGCGTCCTTTTTCAGACTCAGCGTCACGCGCACAATGTTCGGCGCGTAGGCTTCGAGTGTCACCGTTGCATCCCGCCGCTCCAGCACCACGGGCTTTGCGGTTGAATCCTGCGCGAACGCGCCAGCGGCCAGCGCGCCGAAAAGAAGGCCTGCAGAAACAAGAGAACGCATCATGGAAGTCTTTCTTGTGGATGGCTGCAACGCTCGCCAGTGTACCGCCCCAACCCTGGGGTGTACAGGATGCAGCGCGCTCTCAACCCCGCGAGTCAATCGATTTTCTCGCGCGCCGCCCGCGAAGCGTCAGCCCAAGCGCAAGAATGATTGACCGTCCGCCAGGCCCTTCGTATGATGAAATCTGCATCCCCTTCACGGCGGCGTAGCTCAGATGGTTAGAGCGTGGGATTCATAACCCCAAGGTCGGTAGTTCGATCCTACCCGCCGCCACCAGGCTCCAATCGAGTGCCGTTTCACCGCCTGCCGGAGCTTTTTCTGCGGCCGGACTAGGATGGGTAGCCCCTTAACGGCGTATGCTTGTGCCGTTGTCCTTCCCCCGGGGGTGTACCGATGGCTCTTCCCGTCAGAAAAAATCAGAAAGTTGGATTTTCCCACACTTCGTTCTGGGACCGTTCAGTGCTCATGATCATTTCGGAATGCCGCAAGTGCGGCGCCCGTGAGACCGTCTCCCGGCTCAACGGTTCCATGCAGCGGTGGGAAGCGCAGCACGATTGTGACAATATGCGCCCCTACCTCGTGAAGAAATGACCTGCTGCTATCGCGGGTTAGTCTCCCGCCGCCACCAGACTTAGAACTGCACCCCATCGGCTTCCCGCGCCGTAGACGCAGCCGTCATTCCTTCGCCGAGGGAACCTGACCGCCAGGCTCGACCTTCTCTCCCGTCGTAATCGGCACCCGGGTCGCCGGATGAACCACGACGCCTTTTCCATCCGTCGCAGCATCCTTCAGCGTGTTGACTCCGTCTTCAGCAGCTTCGAGCACCGACGGGTGTACGGGCCGCTCTTCCGCACTCATGGCACTTCTCCTTGAGCAGGGGATTGCAAAAAAGGAAGAGCGGCGGAATTCACCGCCGCCCCGACGAAGCAAACGGGATCCCTCAGCGGGTTCCCGTCTGCCGATTCTCCTGGTTCCCCTCGCTGCCCTGCGCGTCCTTCTTCGGCGTCTGGGAACCCTGATTCTGCTGCTGTTGTTTCTGGCCCTGTTCGTGTTGCTTATCGAACGAGCCCTGATGCGACGAACCTGGGTTCTGCCCGGTCTGCCCCGTCTGCTGTTGACTTGAACCCTTCTGAACATTCTGGCTGCTGTCGGTCATTAGGTCTCCTTCCATTCACTGGGATGCCGGCGTGGCATGAGGAGCGTTGCTTCTGCAACGAATAAAAGTCTGCGCGATTCTTCAAGGGGAGTTACAACCAAAAGCACCCACAGAAAAAGCGTTGTCTTCTCTGCAATCGCGAAGCAACTCAGCGTCGCCGGGAATGATTCACGCGATCTGCGGCGTTGCGGCCCGTCGCCACCGCCCCCTGGAACCGGTTTGGATCCTCGCAACCAATGCGATACTCACCCCATGCGCATCCGCCTCGCCGACCCCCTCGACGTCATGGCCGTCGCGCGCGTCCACGTCCGCTCCTGGCAGGCGGCGTATCGCGGACTCATGCCCGACGCCTATCTCGCGACCCTCCGCCCCGAAGATCGCGCCGCCCGCTACGATTTCGCCACAAGCGATCCGGCAAAGCCCAGGACCATCGTCGCCGAAGAAGCCGGCGTCATCCGCGGATTCGCCACCACCATGCCCGCCCGCGATCCCGACACGCCGAGCCATGGCGAACTCTGCGCTCTCTACGTCGATCCCGACGACTGGGGCCGCGGCTACGGCCTGGCTCTGATCAAAGAAGCCCGCCGCCATCTCTCCAGTAGCGGTTTCTCCGTCGCGGTGCTGTGGCTGCTCGAAGGCAACGCCCGCGCCGACCGCTTCTATCGCGCCGACAGCTGGCTCCCCGACGGCGCCCGCCGCTCCGAACAAATGTGGGGAATCCAGCTGAACGAACTTCGCTACCGCCGCGCGCTCGGTCGGTCCTGAGCTCCTGATCCCAGGTGCTCTCCCAGGCTCTCCAGAATCCTTCCCCAGCCATCCATCAGCTGCTCCGCCGAATGCTCGGCAGGGAAGCGGCGGTGCGTGAGCAGCAGATCGCAGCCTCCGCCGTTCGGCTGCAGTTCAACGGTCACAAACGTCTCCTCGCCTCCCCACCGCGAAGAGATCCAGCTGAACTCCAGCTTCGACGGCCGCTCCAGCACGCGAAACGCGCCGGTATTCATAACCTCGATGCCGGGCCCGCTCATGCGGATGCGGAACTGACCTCCCACGCGGGGATCCAGTTCCACCTCGCACCGCGTCACCGCCCCCGGCATCATCCACTTCGCCATCCCTTCCGCTTCCAGCCACGCGTCAAAGAGCTCTTCGCAGGAAGCCGCCATTCTTCTGCGGACAGTCACGGTCTGCTCGCTCATCGCGCTTCTCGCTTTCTCTTCGCGATCAGATACTCATCCAGCGCCTCCATGCGCTCGCCCCAGAACTCCGCGTAATAACTCATCCATGCCATCGCTTCTTCCATCCGCGATGCGTTGAGCCGGCACGAGTGCTCGCGCCCGTGAATCTCGCGCCGCAGCAGGCCGGCGCCCTCCAGAGTCTTGATGTGCTTGGAGACCGCATTCAGGCTCATCGCGTAGGGTCCGGCCAGCTCGGTCACGGTCAGCGGCCCTTCACGCAGCCGATCGAGGATCGAACGCCGCGTCGCATCGGCAACGGCTGCAAATACCGCATTCAGGACTGCGCTTCTGTCCTTCCGCCTCAGCTTCCTGTTCATGGCGTCGATTATAGTCAACCAACAGGTTGACGTTCAACCGAGTAGTTGAATAAGCTGAGAAGCAGGAGACCCTCAGTATGCCAACCCTGCTTCATGTCGATTCCAGCCCCCTGGGCCAAGTCCCTCTCTCGCGTCGCCTCACCCGGGAGTTCGTCAGCAGGTGGCAAAGCGCCAACCCGGACGGAACGGTCATCGAGCGAGACCTGGCCGCGAAGCCGATCCCGGTCATCGATGCAGCGTGGATCGCCGCGAACCTTACGCCTCCGAAAGCACGCACGCCACAGCAGAACAAGTGCCTTGCCCTGTCCACTGAGTTCGCGCACGAACTGCTGATCTCCGACGAATATGTCATCGGCACGCCCATGCATAACTGGGGACCATCGGCCAGTCTGAAGCTGTGGATCGATCAGATTGTGCGTTTCGGCGAAACCCTGACCCTTACGCCGGAGGGTCCACGCGGCAACCTCAGAGGAAAACGCGCGACATTCGTGATTGCTGCCGGCCAGGACTACCGTCCCGGATCAGCCAGCCATTCTCGCAATTTTCTGGAGCCGTGGCTCCGTACCTTTTTCGCTTATCTCGGTGTGGCCGAAATCCGCTTCGTCTTCGCCGACCGTGCCCGCGCCGTTCGCTATGGACAGCTCGACCCGGAAGCGTTTCTGGAGCCGCATATCGGCGAGATCGATTCGCTCTTTGAACACGAGGCCTGCGCGTAGCGGTACGGAACCGGGGCGTCGGCCAGCCCTTTCAGAACGCCACCAGCGCCACGCCCACGCACACAAAAATCGCCGCCATCCACCGCCGCCGATCCACGTTCTCGTGCAGGAAGAACTTCGCCGCCAGAGCATTCGTCACAAAGGTGAGGGAAGTGGCCGCCGGGCCAATCAGGCTCAGGTCGCGATGACTGAACGCATAGAGCAGGGAGAAAAAGCTCAGCGCCAGGCACACCACGCCCAGCCCGAAGCGCCCGTTGCTCACCACCGCGCCGATCGCGCCCGGCAGCCCGCGTTCTGCCCGAATGTGGTCCAGATCCCCGACCTGCCGCATCGCTGAGGCGGTGAGAATATCGCCCGCGGTCGCCGTCACCACGATCGCAGCAATCATGGCGGCCGTAGCCAGAGCCGTGTTGGTGACGTGCCCGAGGATCATAACCGTGCCTCCTCTTCGGCAACCGCAACCGGCTCCTCGGCTCCAGCCCCCGGGCCCTTTCGAGGCTCGGTCCATGAAGGCCCCCGCGTCACAAATCCCACGCCTGCCGTAATGCACACAATCCCCAGCCAGCGCAGCGAAGAGACATGCTCGCGCAGCCAGAAGCGCGCCAGCAGCGTCATGATCACGTATCCCAGCGAGCTGGCCGGCAGCACGTACGTCAGGTCCGCCCACGAGAGCGACGCCATGTACGACGCGAAGAACCCAATCAGCAAAACAATCCCCGACGCGACCCAAGGCGAGAACACCGCATGAATCAGCTCCGCCGGATGGTGCAGGGAAACCGGCCCCAGCAGCTTCATCCCCCGCGACAGAAACGTATCGCCAAAGGCCGACGTCAGCGTCACCGCCGCCAGCACCAGATACCGGCGAAATGTCATCGTCGAATGCATCATCGCAGAAGGCCCGCGTCCCCGTGCCCGCGCTTCACTCCTGAACTCAGTGTAAGAACCCGCGGAACGGGTCGCAATGCAGCCCTGCTCTCTGGATGATGGACGGCGAGGAATGGTTACAGAGGAGTGTCACTGGCGGCAAAGATGTTCCGCAGAGAAAACGAAGTGCGAGCCGAAGCTCGCACCCCGCTGTAACCTGTCACCTGCAACCTGTTCTTCACGCCTGCGCGTTGGCCGGCTCCGCCTTCTGCGACTTGCTCTCTTTCACCAGCTTGTTCCGCTCCGAGCGCAGCTTCAGGAACGACTTCGACTCGATGTACAGCCGCTTCAGGTCGCGATTCGCAATCGCTTTGCTCACCACGCGCCACGCCGCCTTGGGCCGGAAGAAGTATTCGTCGTAGAACTTGTTCACCATCTCCAGCACGTACTCTGCCGGCAGCCCCGGATACTCGATGTGCGCCAGCTGGTGTCCGCCAGCGTCGCTCATCTGGTTCTCGTTGGTGATGAAGTTGTTCGCCCGCGCGTAGTCGTACAGCTCTGTGCCTGGAAACGCGTGCGCGATTGAAACCTGAATCGTCTCCACGTCCAGCGTCTTGGCGAAGTTGATCGTGTTCCGGATCGACTCCTTCGTCTCACCCGGCAGCCCGAGGATGAAGTCCCCGTGAACCGTCAGCCTCAGCTTGTGGCAGTCGCGCGCAAAGTCCCGAGCCCGCTCGATCGTCGCGCCCTTCTTAATGTTCTTCAGGATCTGCGGATCGCCCGACTCAAAGCCCACAATCAGCAGCCGGCAGCCCGCCTCGCGCATCGCCTTCAGAGTCTCGTAATCCGTCGTCACGCGCGAAGTGCTCGACCACGTCAGCTTCAGCGGCTTCAGCTTGGCGCACAGCTCAATGGTGCGCGCCTTCTGGATGTTGAACGTGTCGTCGTCGAAGAAGAACTCCTTCACGTTCGGCCACAGTTCCTTCGCGTGCGCCATTTCTGCCGCCACGTCATCGGTCGACCGCTTCCGCCACGCATGCCCGCTCAGCGTCTGCGGCCACAGGCAGAAGGTGCACTGCGCCGGGCAGCCGCGCGTCGAATACAGCGCCACGTAAGGATGCAGCAGGAACGGCACGTTGTACTTCGTCACGTCCAGATCGCGCTTGTACACATCCGTCACCCACGGCAGCGCATCCAGGTTCTCCACCTGCGGCCGGTCGGGATTGTGCACGATCTGCCCGTTCTTCCGGTAGCTGATGCCGAGGATCTGGTCCAGCGGCTTGCCCTGGGCAAACTCCACCACCGAAAAATCAAATTCCCGGCGGCAGATGAAGTCGATCGCCTTGCACGCGAGCGCCTTGTCCGGATCCGTCGTTACCGGCGGCCCCACGAAGCAGATCTTCAGATTCGGATGCGTGTCGCGGATCTTCTCCGCCCACTGCTGATCCCCCGACCACCCGATCGTGCTGGTGAACACCACCAGGAATTCGTAGTCGTTGAGAATCTCATTCACCTGCGTCCACGACACGTGGTGTGGGTTCGCATCCAGCAGGCGCGCCCCCTCCAGCATTCCCGCCGGGTACGCCAGCCAAACCGGGTACCAGTACGACTCAATCTCGCGGGTCGCGGGCCAGCGCGAGCTGGCTCCGCCGTCAAAATTCTCAAAGGAGGGAGGGTTCAGAAACAATGTTTTGAGCGGCATGGGCATTCCCCCTAGTTTATCATCCGAAGCCGTGCTTGCGGGCCCGTGATCGTACCTACTAAGGCTCCTGAATCGAATGAGTTGCAGCCGGCGATGGCGCCGGTGGCGGACCGTTCACCGCCGACCGCAGCCAGGTGTCCAGTTGCCCGGTCGCGCGCAGCAGATCCAGCTGCACCTTCAGCAGCGAAAAGTTCGCGTCCAGCACGTCCTCGTACTTCTCGCGCTCATCGATGTGCGCCTGCTGTTCTTCCTTCGGCGTCACCGGCGTCGCGTTCGGCGAGCCGGTCCCGTTGGTGAACTGCGTCTCCACCGTCTGCAGCTGCGCCTGCGCCAGCTCGCTCTGCAGCTGGTTCACCTTCTGCTGCGCCGCCAGCTCCCGCAGCGCATGGCGCATTGCTGAAGTCTGCTCGCTCAGTACGTCGCGCGATGCATCCGCGTCCGCCTGGGCTTTCGCCGCCTCTGCCTCCGACTGCCGCGCCTTGGCGCGCCGCGCCGCGTCGAACAGCGGAAACGTCAGCTGCACCCCCAGCTCCACGTTGTTGTACTGGAAGTTCCGGTAGTACTCGGTATAGCCCGGCGTCTTCTCGAACAGAGCGTATTGCGCCCCAAACGCCGCCGTCGGACGAAAATTCTGCTTCTCATCCCCGAACGCCGTGTAGTACTTGGCTTTGGCGTTCGCGTAGGCCGCCGCCACCCCGGGATTCTTCTCCGCCGTCTGATCGTCGGATCCGCCGCCGAACCACGCTCCATCCACCTTCGGCACGCTTGCGCTCTTCGTCGTCAGTCCCTCGGCGGGCAGCCCGGTCAGGTGCGCGATCTTCTGCCGCATGTCGTCCGCGTCGTTCTCCAGATGGATTCGCTTCTCATCCACCTGCGCCGCCGTCAGCTCCGCCTGCAGCTCGCTCATCCGCGGATCCACTCCGGCCCGCACCCGGTCGCCTTCAATCTGCGTCAGGCTGTCCGTATAGCCCTTCTCCTCGTCCAGAGCCGCGATCTCCGCCAGATCGTGGTCCAGCTCCACATAGTCCAGCGAGGCGTCCAGCGCCACCTGCTGCTCGGTATTCTCCAGCGCCAGGGCCGCGCTCTTCACCCCGGAGTTCGCGGCCCGAATGTAGTCCGGCTGCGACCAGGAAAACACCAGCGACGACGAGCTCGCGTTGAAGAACGATGGATAGCCCAGGGGAAAGCCGTAGGCGTATCCCGGGCTCACGCCGAGAACGAAATTCGGAACGTAAACGTCCTTCGCCTGCCCCCGCAGCGCTGCGGCGCGCTGTTCCTCAGCCAGCGCCGCGTGCACCGTGGGACTGTTTTTCTCCGCCAGCGCGACAGCTGTGGAAAGAGAAATCTGCGCCCGCGCCGCCCCCGGCAGTCCTGTCGCCAGCAGAGCTGCGGAGATGACCTGCGCTACAGAAAACTTTCGCGTCCGCATCCGTCGCCGCTCACCCATCGTTTTGAGTGTACTGTTACTCGCCGGCCCGGGCGGCAGCCGCCGCCGAAGGAATCCGATAACCGGAAGCAAGAGCGTGAACAGCCGCAATCTGCTCCTGCGCCGCCTGCTGCTTGCCTTCCATCGCCAGCAGCTTTGCCAGCTCGGCGCGCACCACAAAGGCCGGCTCGCTCTCCGCCTCCGCGCGCGAGTTCAGATACTCCCGCAGCCACGTGATGGCCGTCTCCTGATCCTGGCTCGTCTGGCTCAGCAGCGCCGCCGCCTCCACCAGTGCCGGACCGTGCTCCCGGTCCAGCTCAACCGCGCGATTCAATGCCGAAAACATGTCGCCCGTGCGCCCGCGCCGCTGGTAGAACTGGGCCAGGTCGATCCACTGCTCCGCCGGTTCCGGCGCCTGCGCAATCGCTGCCTTATACGCTGCCTCCGCGGAAACGTAGTCCTTTCTCCCATCCGCGATCTCCGCCTGCAGCGTCGAAGCCCGCACCGGATCCACACTCCGCAGCTCAACCAGAATCGCTTCTGCGCTCCGGATGCCACCGCCCACCACCAGCGGCGCCTCCACGTCGAACTCCCCCAGATCCCGCAGCGCCGCGCCGTTGTGCGGATCCAGCCGCACCGCCTCTTCGAATTCCGTGTGCACCTTCCGCGCCAGCTTGTACGCCGCCACCAGCGAGCCGTGCGCGGCCTTCTTCCCGTACGCCCGCCCCAGCCACAGCGCGTAGTTGCTGTTGTTTGGCGCAGCCTCCACCGCCGCTTCGCAGTCGCCGATCGCCGCGTCCCACTGCTCCTCTTCGTAGAACACGCGGCAGCGCAGATTGTGCGCCTGCGCGTCGCCGGCGTCCTGCGCCACCGCCGGATTCAGAATCTGCAGCGCCGCGTCGGCGCGCCCGAAATTCAGGTCCTGCTCCGCCTCATGCGCGGCCGCCGGCGGCAGCGCCCAAAGCGTCGCTGAAAATAGCAATAGACCCGCTGTCTGGAATGCTCCCCGCAAAACCTCGCCCCTTTGCTGTTTTATTGAACGATGCGCACCGGCTCGGCATCGGCCAGCGGCTGGCCGTTCGTCGTGTTCAGGGCCACCGTCTGCCCCGCCTTCAGTCCGCTCACGATCTGCACGTCGGTCAGATTCACCGTGCCCACCGTCACCGGAACCCGGTGCAGCGTATCGCCTTCCAGCCGATAAACGTAACTGGCGCCCTGCTCAAAGTGCAGCGCGTCATGCGGCACCGTTAACACATTGGATTCGTTCGCCACCGTCACGGTCACACGAACATTCGTATCCGGCAGCAGCGAGTCGTGGTTGTCGTCAATTGAAATCAGGACCTCGCCCACGTTGCGGGTTCCGTACGTAATAATCGTCGACGGCAACCGCAGGATCCGCCCATGCCACTGCTCCGTCGGCTGCGCGTCCCAGTTGATGACCACCGGTTGCCCCACCGCCAGCTTGCCAATTTCCGGCTCGTCGAAATAGGCCTGCACCTGCAGCTTCGCCAGATCCGCCATTGACAACAGCCGATCCCCCTGCTGCACAAACTCCGTCCGCGAAACCGGCAGCGAATACACCGTCCCGGTAAACGGCGCGTGCACGATGGCATGATGCAGAGCATCCAGAGCCGCCGCATACCCGGCTTGCGCATCCTCCAGATCCGCCCGGGCGTGCGCCAGATCCATCGTCGTGTACCGGCCCGTCTGCCGCTGCTCCAGCACCTGCAGGCTGCTGGTGTCCGCCTCCAGACGCGCCCTGGCCGACGCTACTTCGCTCGGCGACGCCGCGCCCGACCCCTGCAGCTTCTGGAGCGCGTTCAGATCCTGCTGCGCCTGGTCCCGGTCGATCTTTGCTCTTGCCAGGTCGCCGCTCAGCGAGATCCGCTCTTCCTCCGTCCCCCCATGCTCAGCCGCCTGTTCCGCCGCCTCGGCGCCACGCAGAGCCGCCAAAGCCGTGGCTACCCGCGCCTTCGCCTCCGTGTCGTCCATGGCGACGAGCAGTTTTCCCGCCGGCACCGCTTCCCCCTCGTGTACGTCCACCGTCTGCACGATGCCGGGGAAGGGCGCGTGCGCCTCGAAATTTGCCTGCGGCTGCGGTTCCACCTTCGCGTTGGTCGCTACCGTGCTGATCATCCGGCCCATCGTCGCCGTCGCCACCCGAATCGGCAGCTTGCCCCGCGTGAGCAGATGCACCCCGTAAAAAATAACCACCAGCGCGAGGACCGTAATGATCCAAACCCGCGCATTACTGGGCGTCTTTTGCGTCGTCGCCATTCGTGAGAACCGTCAGTCAGTATAAAGTTATGAGACTCCCCAAACCCCTCCCCGGGTTCGAAAATACGAAACGTTTACTCCGGTAGTACCTCATTTGCATACCTTTGAGCGCCAGCTCGTCATCCCGACCGCCTCCGCTTCTCCAGCAGTAGGGCCGACTTTCCCGGCGCAAAGGCGAAAGCCTGCTCTGCGCCGGTCGGCCCAACCGGCGAGCCAGATGAAAAGACGAGCCCTGGATCAGGCGATGACGGCTGCTTCGTATCAGGGCACGACTTGAGTCGTGCCGAAAAGCCCTAAAAAGAATCCGGGCTTCAGCCCCTGAGGGCCTCGCGCCAGCGAGGCGCCGGAGAAAGCCACGGGCTTCAGCCCGTGGAATCCATGTCAAAAAAGGGGAAGGGCTTCAGCCCCGGAGGTTCGCCCACACCACGCCTGGCGAGAAGACGGGCCATCGCTCGCACCACCCATTAAAATCAATCCATGTCCGCCCCCCGCTACACCGACGATCACGCCAAAGCCGGTCTCGACTTCAACTTCCCCGCCATCGAAACCTGGCCCAACCAGTTTCCCGGCTACGAGATCCTCATCGACGACCCCGAGTTCACCTCTGTCTGCCCCAAAACCGGCCTCCCCGACTTCGGCGTCATCACCCTCCGCTACATGCCCCGCGAGCGCTGCCTCGAGCTGAAATCCTGGAAGGAATACCTCTTCAGCTACCGCAACCTCGGCATCTTCCAGGAAAACGTCGTCAACCGCATCCTCGAAGACGTAGTCCGCGCGTGCGACCCCGTCTGGGCCGTCGTCAAAGGCGATTTCCGCCCCCGCGGCGGCATCTCCACCACCATCGAAGCCCGCTGGCCCCGGCCTTAGAACGGAAAACAGCCAGTCGACTTTAGAAGCTGGCGCCTGTCGCGTAGTACCCGCGCCGATACGCCAGGCGCAGGCCGTGCCGCTTCAGCCGGACCTCAAGCTGCCGATAACTCCCGTCCATGTTCCTGTTGCTTGGAGAATAGCCAATGGTGTAATAGCTGCCCCCGTCCTGAATCGCCAGCCGAACCACCTTACTGAAATCGTTCGTATTGAAAAATGCCCTTCCGCCCGTGGATTCTGCGATCGCCTCCATAGCGCTCATTGTGTTCGCGCGCTCGGCCGCGCCTCGGTTGTACTCCGGGAGCGACTCCTGTGCACCCTCTCGCCCAACCTGAACGGACCCGCCAGACCGTGCTGAATCGGCCTCCCCGAAATGCTCTGACATCACGCCCTGCGCATTCACGGGATAAATCGCCACCCTGGCAGAGGTTAACAAGTCCGTGGTCCTCTCCAGATGGTCCTGATACTCCGCCGAGGTTTGTGCGCGATGCCTCTCATCCTCCGCAGAAGGGAAGAGCACTACCGGAAAGGAACTGGCGAACCATATCAGGTTCTTCCGACCCCGGACGGGGGCCAGAATCCGGGCCAGCGCGTCCAGGGCGGCGAAGGTCATTGCCGCTCTGCGGTCGCGATCCACGGCATGCATGTTGGCCAAAGCGTCCCGATAGGCCTCAACTGCCATCTCCGACCCGGCGGAACTCCCGCTCATCTGGCTCATCTCTTTCAGGGCGGCAACGTCCGCCGCTTCGTCGTCGAGATCGCCGCGGCTCGGATTACCGCTCTGCCTTTCCGAGCCCATTCCTTGCCGCCTGTCGTTCAAGCCCGCACGCAAAGCAGATGCGTCGGCGGTGATGCCCTCAATAAAGCGAAGCTCCGACCCCAGCACGACGATCGCCATTTGGGTACCCGCCGGCATCGAGCGGAGAAACTCGTCCATCTGCTGATGGACATACACCTGATCCTGCTGTTCCGTGTTTAGAGTGTCGAGAAGAAGAACCGTAACCGCCGCCGGAGAGGGCGGTGCGGAAGCACTCGCGCCAGGCCCGGCCGGCGCCCCCGATGAGGCCGCACCGGTAGACTCCTCAAAGAAGTCGACGGTTTGTCTCCGGTGGCCCTCGTCAACTTCGAAGTCCTCCCTGGCGAGGCCGGTGATCGGATGACCATGCCGATCCGTTACCACCACATCCACGAGCACCTCCCGCGCCGTCGTGCTGAGAGTGGGAGTGGCGCGATCGACTGTGTCGGGCGGGGAAGGCGCCTGCATCGTCCCGGCCATCGCCGGTGGCGCTGCAACGGGCGCAGGGTTCTTCGGTGCCGGTGCAGCGGCAGGCGCGGACGATGCCCCAGTCTCCCGCTGCGCCTCCGTGGACAGAGACGATCCGGCCGCGCCCGGCTCCCCCACACCAGCCGTCGCGGGCGGTGCAGCCGTTCTCTCTTCCGTCAAACCGCCGTCCCCGGGAACCAACATGCGAACATCAGCCCGAAAAACCTGGTAATGCGCGAATCGCGCTTCACTCAGACGCAGCTGGTGCGGATGGGGAACCAACAGGATGGAGCCTCGGGCTGAAAGGGGACCGGTGTAACCAAACTGCGTTTCCTCCGCGCTGGAGATCGCAATACTACGAATCGGACAGATGTAGACCTTTCCCCCCATTTCAACCGGGCCATACTCAACACTCACATCCGCGCGCGTGATTGGATCGGAGTCTCGCAGGTCAGCCTGAACCGTCATGCGCAACACCGTGCCGTTCGTTGGGTCCAGCGCGATTGCGCCGTGATAGCCGGTGATCTTTCGAAAGGTCGAAGGCTCCGAGAAATCCTGCCGGGCAACGCAGCAGTAATCAACGGCGTAATGCGAGGCGGCTTTTGGCACCGAGTACCGGAAAACGGCTTCAAGATTCGCGCGGCCCTGCTCCCAGTGGCTCCAAACGAGGGTGCCGCGGGCCGCATCCCCCAAAACGACTCCCAGAATCGGCCCGAATACACCCCATGGGGTTAAACCCACGGTTCCACGAACCATTCTTCCCGCGTCGCCTCCTCGCACCTCCTCGCGTCCCGCCCTGTACGTCACCTCCTCACTGCCCGTTCCGGTCAGGTGAAGAGGCTCGTATGCAGTTGTCCCGCTGGCATTCTGCATCAAGGGCCTGTCTTCAAAGCGGCTCGTCTCGCGGATCGCCAGCAGGTTCGGCAGCAGGGGGATCGATCGAGCAACGTAGGCGGAAGCGAGTTCCAGAATTTCGCGTTGTCTCGCTGCGTTGGGTGGCTGAAGTGCGGGGATCTCGGAGGCGGGGGGATCGAGAAACACCGCCTGATCGGCGAGAAGATTGAGTGCCAACCGGCTCTTCTCCCCCGGCAGCTCCGATCGCAGTTTCTCGAGGTCGGATGCCGAGGGCCTCTCGGTTAACTCCAGTTCCGAGACACGCTGCGCCGCGACGTCGTCCTTCAAGTTACGGTATCGCGCCACCTGCACAGCCAGTTGATCCAGGCTGCAATTCCTGGCTGCGAGAGCGCTGGACGCAAAAGCCAAACCCAGAAGCAGCAGAACCGAATGTCGCATCGAACGGTACACAGAAGCCAAAGGCGCGGTACTCGAGCGCCAAAAAAGCCGCCCCGCAGAGGATTATCCGCAAACGCGATTCTTTATCCCGTGATGGCGATTACAGGAGTCGCCGAACCGACATAACATAAACGTCCGAGGCTTAGATCGTCCAGCACCTGCTCCAGCGTCCAACTCCCCGTCCCCGCATCCCCGTTGCACGTCCCGCCCACGATCGTCCAGTTCGCAATCGTCAGCACCGTCGCCGCGTCAAAAACCGCTTCATGCGAGCGGAGGTAAACCCGGGTCAACTTCCGGTAGACCGCCAAAACCTCCCGGATGAGCCGCTTCCCGTGGCATACTGGCCTGACCCTCTCCGCGCAGGAGGTCCTTTGCCCAGCACCCTGCCCGGCTCCGTCCTTCGATTCGCCGACTTCGAGCTCGACTGCGCCCGCTTTGAGCTCCGCCGCAACGGCCTGGCGCTGCGCGTGGAGCGCAAGCCCATGGAGCTTCTCATCCTGCTGGCCTCTCAGGAGGGCCGCCTCGTCACCCGTACCGAAATCGCCCGGCGCCTCTGGTCCTCCGAAGTTTTTGTCGATACCGAGCACGGCATCAACACCGCCATCCGCAAGCTGCGCTACCTCCTCCGCGACGACTCGGAGAATCCGCAATTTATCCAGACCGTCACCGGCATGGGCTACCGCTTCGTCGCGCCCATCGTCATCATCCACCCCGAAGCCGCCGCGGCTGGCCCGCAGGCGCTGCCCGAGGCGCGTCCCCACCCACCCGCCGATTCCTTCGCCGCAGCAGAGCCGATGGCGATCCGCGCGCGCGCCCCCCGTTACCCTCAGTGGATCGCCGTCGCGGTCTCCGCAGGTCTTCTCGCGGGCCTGGCCATCCTGACGGGCCTTTACGCCTCCCGCCGCCCCCGCACGCCCGTCATCTCCTCGATTGCCGTTCTCCCCCTCGACAATCTCTCCGGCGATCCCGGTCAGGAGTACTTCGCCGATGGCATGACCGACGAACTCACCACCATGCTCGCGAAGGATTCCACCCTGCGCATCACCTCCCGGACTTCGGTGATGCAATACAAGGGAGCGCGCCGGCCACTGCGCGATATCGCCCGGGCCCTCAACGTCGACGCCATCCTTGAAGGCTCCGTTTCCCGATCCGGAAATCATGTCCACATGACCGTTCAGCTGATCCGCGCTGACACAGATACCCACCTCTGGGCCGAGAGCTACGACCGTGACGGCGATGATGTCGACCTCCCGGACGAGGCCGCCCGCGACATCGCAGTTCGGCTGCACAGCGCGGCCCCGGTTGTCGCGCCCCAGCGCTACGTCAATCCGGCAGCCAATGATGCTTATTTGCAGGGTAAATATCTGTGGTTCAGCGATGGCCGCCTCGGCGAATCAGGGAAGTACTTTCAGAAGGCCATCGAAATTCAGCCCGACTACGCCATGGGCTGGGCATGGCTGGCGAATTATTACGGCGCCGCCACCGTCGATAGCCTTCTGGATCCGCGTACCAGCCTCGACCTCCTGGAACAGGCAGCGGACAGGGCCATGCAACTCGATCCGAACCTGGCCGAGTCGCATCAGGCCATGGCCGGCGCTCTCTGGCTCCATCGCTGGGACTTCACCGGTGCCGATCGCGAGATCCTCCGCGCCATCAGCCTCGATCCGCATGACGCTGAACTCCATCACCTGCGCTCCAAAATCCTCGTCACGCTCAACCGCCCCGGCGAAGCCCTCGACAGCGAGAAAAGGGGGATGGAGATCAACCCCTTCGAGCGTCCCTGGGGAATGATGTATTTCTATTCCTGCGCGCGCCGTTACGATGACGCCATTCAGGACGGTCAGCTGCGCCTCCGGGACTATCCAACGGATCAGGGCGTGCTGGCCGTCATGGCTTCTGCCTACCGCTGCAAGGGCATGTACAGGGAAGCCGTTGACTTCTGGGCGCGCTTTCATGTCGCCATCGGAGAGCCGGAGGTTGCCGTCGAACTGCGGCGTGCCTGGGAACGCGGCGGCCCTCGCGGTTTCATCGCCTGGCAACTGGCTCGCGATGAGATGCAGGCGAAGAAACGCTACGTGTCACCCGTCGATCTGGCTTTCTATCATGCCTTGCTGGGGGAGAGAGAGCACACCCTCGCTCTGCTCAACGAGGGCTACAACCAGCATTCCCCCGACATTCTCTATATTCAGACGGATCCCGCCTATGACTTCCTGCACTCCGATCCCCGCTACCGAGCGCTGATCCGGAAAATCGGCCTCCCGCCCGCATGGTAAAGGTCTGTATGCGCACATCCGGGGGCGCCAGACGAAACACGCGGATGAGGCGCCGACATAGCATGAGTGCCAGGCGCTCCGCCAGAAGGATCATCTCGATCGATGCCTTCAGGCCAATGCGCTCATTTGACCCGCGCCGGGCATATTGTCGCCTGCCGGAACCCTTCGCCTTGCCCCCGGCGAATCCGCTCGCCCGTTCTCCCGATCGGAGGAAATCCCGCTTGAAAAGAAAAGAACGGAACCGGTGGCATTTTCTCGCGAGCGAGGAAATGCCGGGGCGTGAGGGCGGGCTGCCGGGGTCCTGGCGCGACCACGTTGCGCCGGGGTGGCTCGGCCCGGATCCTGCCTCCCCCTCGACTCCACGCCGGAGTCTGCTCATGAGCCTTTTTGGGGGGTAACTTCCGGATAGCCGGTGTTAGATACGGTTCATCTCCTCAACCATGCAAGTAGCGCGGCCCCCGCAAGGAATACCGCAGTGTTCCAGTACAAGATTCGCACTGCGACGTCAATCTTGTGTTGCCGCTCCTCGCGGGTCAGATGAGCGCGCGATTTCGGAGCGGTCTCAGCAACTTTGAACTTGCGAAGTCGTAACCCCAGACTGAGGCTACCGACTCCGCCTATCAAGCAAATCTCAACTGGGTTAATTGCCATAGGGCGGCCGAACATTTTCTCCAATGACGATTGAACCGCTGGGAGTTCGGACAGTCTATTCCACTATCGTGGGTAACTTGCACCCTCATGGATTCATTTGGAATGGGGGGGCGGCAATACGGACATTTCGCTTCCGGCCGCCAGAAATACCTCTGTGCCCTCTGTGTCCTCTGTGGTGAAAACCGGCCGCCCTTACTCCAGCGTCAACGTCCCCGTCCCCGCATCCCCGTTGCACGTCCCGCCCACGATCGTCCAGTTCGCAATCGTCAGCACCGTCGCCGCGCTGTTGAACGTCCCGCTTGCCGTCAGCACCGCGCCGCTCCCAGGATCCGTGTACGTCATCTGCAGACTGTCGCCCGTCACCAGCGAGCTCGTCACCGTCGGCTGCTCGGTAAAGCATCCGTTTGCCGGAAACGTCGCCGTCCCCGACACCGAGAACTGCCCGTTTTCGTCCGGCTGCGTCGTCTGCTGCAGAAACGCCGACACCCCCATCGAATTGTTGTTCGAGTCGAGGAACGTTCCCACGTACGTGCCGCCAATCGTGTTGTAGTTCGTCGCCGTCACGTTGGCCGTTCCCAGCGACGCGCACTGCCCGCCGGCAAACGCCCAGGTCGTCGCGGCCATCCCTTTGCCGTTCGCCGCCACCTGGCCCTTGATCGTGAGCGTGGTCCCGCCAAACGCAGAGGAAATCAGCGTCGCGTTATTGTTCCCGTCCACCGACCCGGTCAGCAGGATGTCCGTGTCCGCGCCCGCGCATGAGGTCCCTACCAGCCGCCCCACCGCGCTCACCGTCTCATACGATCCCTGCGTGAACCCGAGATTCAGAACCACATTGGAGGAGTTCGCGAAGCTCCAGTTTCCAGTCAGAGCGGTCCCCACCCGCAGCGGGGAATTAATCTGGCCGCATCCGGCGAGAAGAGCGAAGGCAGCGGTAAGAACGCAGGCAGAGAGCCGTTTGTGCATGGAAAGCCCTTTCCCTCGAAGGGCTGACCCGACCATAACGTCATTAGGGAATGGTTACTATTGCCCGAAGGAAGCATTACTCAAGTCATCCGCGCGGCCGCGTGCTCAATGGCTCGCCGAACGCGAGACTCGCGCGCCGGGAGTTTGGATGGGCCTCGCAGTCCCGAGTAAGTTGTCCAGGAGGTATGCACCACATTTTGTGCAGTCAAGGTAATACCCTCAGGGTATTACCTTGCAAGGCATGTGGAATCAATAAGTTGTTCACATACCCACCCCCCGGGGGGGTATCCCTCCCGAACCGCAAAACCTCAAATGGCGTCTTACTGGGGATTTTGCTGCTGCTGCCGCAGCCGCTGCAGCTCCTGGATGATTTCAGCCGGAGTCTTCACATGCTGTCCATCCGCATTCGGCGGAGCTGTCGAAGCCCCTGGAATCGGCGCTGGCCGCTCCGGCATTGGAGGCTCTTCCGGGACCGTATTGCTGCTGTTATCGGAGTCGTCTTCATCCGGCTGCTCTTCGGACTGCGGCTGCGGGCTCGCCGCGCTGCCTCCTGTCCGAGCCGTCAGCAGGAGCTCTCTGGGCGTTCCGTCACCCGTCGTGCCGACCATGAGGAAGTTGTATCCGGCGTCCTGCAGCAGGCTCGACAGGATATCGGTCGGATTTCCAGGCCCGTAAACGCCAAACACTCGTTGATCCTCCTGGAAACCGTCCACCGTCATGCCGCTGGTCGCAGCCACATGCTTCAGGATGGCAGAAAGACTGGAGTTATCGGCGTGGATCGCCAGAAGCCCCTTGTCCAGCGTGATCGTTGCCGGTTCCGCGGGCTTGTCCCCCAGCGACGGCGGCAGCGCGGGGCTTTCAGTAGCCTTGTCCGCCGGTCCCGCAGCCGCGGTCGAAGCGCCCGTAACCACCTGAGATCCCTCGGCCGGATGATGGATCGGCGGGTGCACATTTCCCGGAATGGGTCGCTGATCCGCCGGATCCTGCCCGGGCATCGTTCCCGGCTGCTGCATCACCTGGGCAGAGCACAAGCCTCCTAACAGAGCCAGCGAAAGCCAGGTCAGGCATCGTATTGGGCGTGTGGACTGCATCGAAGTCCTGTGTACCGGCAGGGCGGCGCGCAGGCGCTAAGCCCGCGTGTCTGTGTACTAGACTAGCAGTGATTTGAATTCGCTCGGGTTTCGTTGGCGGGTTCAAATCGAAAGGGACGTCATTCATGGTCTGCCGCCGTCGCTCCATCGGGCTGAGTTTCCTGGTTTGCCTTCTTTCCCTGGGATTCGCCGCTCCGGCCTTTGCTGTCTCCTGTGTCACCCAGTCGCAGATGAAGCCCGAGCAGCGGACGATTCTCGCCCAGTCCGCGCAGATGCTGGCCGCCAACGTCAAGAACGGCAACGCCGCAGGGGTGCAGGCCCAGACCATTCCCGCCGTCGCCTCCAATTTTCGCGGCATCGCCAACACCATCCAGGCCATGAACGCCTCCATCCAGCGCGCGACCCTGACTGTGGATCAGCTCTATCTGCTCGATGCCAGCGACATGAAGGCGCCCCAGGACACAGAGTTCTTCTGCGGCGTGGCCGGTTCGCCGCTCACCGTGACGGTTACGATTCCCAGCCTGCCTCCCGGCAAATACGCCCTGGCCGTCGTCCACGCCACCGGCGTCGAGCACCCGCAGCAGTTGTCCATGGTCCTCCAGAACGATCCCCCCAACAGCGCCGTCTGGAAGCTCGCCGGCTTCTTCACCAGGCCCATGACCATCGACGGACACGACGGGCTCTGGTTCTGGCGTCAGGCTCGCACCTACGCCGCACAAAAAGACGCCTGGACCGCCTGGTTCGATTACAAAGAGGCCCGGCTGCTCCTGCAGCCCGTCGATTTCCTCTCCAGCCCGAACCTGCAGAAGCTGCAGAAAGAAACCGAGGAAACGCAGCCCTCTGAGGTTCCCAGCGATACTCAGCCGGTTCTCCTCCACACAGCCGCAGGCCAGTTCCAGCTCACCGATGTTCACGTCGGCGACTTCAACAACCAGATGGATCTGATCGTTACCTATAACGCGCCGCCCAATCTGAATCCCGTGCAGGCGCGCCAGCAGGTCGTCGCGGTCATGCAGGCCCTTCTCGAGCAGCACCCCGGGCTGGCCACCGCCTTCCACGGCATGTGGGTGCACGCATCCGCGCCGGGCGGTCAGTCGCCGTTTGCTCTCGAACTCCCGATGAACCAGATTCAAAGTGCAGCTCCGGCGCCCGGGGAGCGCAGCTAGCAATTTCTCCAATTCGACACCCACGCAGCAAGAACCGAACTACCTGGCAGGGGAATGGAAAAGACTCTCAGCAAAGCGATCGAGCAACGGCGTTCAACCCCCAGTTTTGACGGCAGGCCCATTCCGGACGCCGATCTGGAGAAGATTCTCGATGCGGGACTGAGCTCGCCCAGCGGCTTTAATCTGCAGCCCTGGCGGTTCATCGTGGTGCGCGCGGCGGATCAGCTTCGCCGCCTGCGCGCCGCGGCTTTCAATCAGGCCAACGTCGAGGAGGCCTCCGTCGTCATCGCAGCCTGCGGCGACAAAGACGGGTGGCGCACGGATACCGAAGAGATGATCCGCATGGGCCTGGAAGGCGGCATGACCGAGAATTACGCCGAGTCGGCCCGTATCAGCATTCGTGAATATCTGGGTGACCATCCCAACCTCGACGCCTGGCTTAACCGCCAGGTCATGGTCGCGGTCACCACCATGATGTGGATGGCCGAAGTCATGGGCTACGACACCGCGCTTACCGAGGGCTTCGAACCGGAGAAGGTGAGCGAAGTTCTGAACCTTCCTCTGAGCTATGTCCCGGTCACCCTCCTGAGCATCGGATATCTCAAAGGCCCCGACAAGTTCGATGGCGGTCGCTTTGACGCGGTAAGAACGGTCTTTGAAGGTGAATACCCGAAGCCGGTCAAGCTCTAGCAATGAAGCGTGAATATCCCGACGCGCCGATCGCCGGCGTCGGCGCGGTCATCGTACGCGACCTTCCCGCCCGCGCGCAGCAGGTCCTGCTCATCCGTCGCGGCCAGGAGCCGCTCAAGGGAGAGTGGTCGCTGCCCGGCGGCGCAGTCGAGCTGGGCGAAACCCTCGAAGAGGCCATCTGCCGCGAAGTCCTGGAAGAAACCGGCCTCGTTGTCGAACCCATCGACATCGTCCAGGCCTTCGATCGCATCTCGCGCGACGCCGCAGGCCGCGTTCGCTACCACTACGTTCTGGTGGACTTCCTCTGCCGCGTGAAGGCGGGTGGCGAGGCTCCGGAAACGATTGTCTGCGCGACGGATGCCCTCGAGGCGCGCTGGGCCGGTCCTGACGACCTGGACGGGCTAACGCCGCTGACCGTTGAAGTGATCCGCAAAGCCTGGCGAATGGCATCCTAAAAGCAGGAGCGCACGCGGAACATGGCAAGCACCACGGCAGCGCCGGAATCCGCACGCAGCAGGCGCTGGCGCAACTTCCGCCTGGGAGTCTTTGCCTTCCTTACTCTCGTGGTAGCGCTCATCGCTTTTGCCCTGGTCCGCCCTCTTACCCTGCTCTGGTACGGCACGCAGCTGCGGCTGCTCCTCTCCGGTATTCACAGCGACTACACGCACATCGAACTGCCCGGTGTAGGACGCGTGCGCATCCACTACTACGCCGGTGGCTCCGGCGATCCCGTGGTGCTGGTCCACGGTCTCGGTGGACGTGCCGAAGACTGGGCTAACCTGATGCCCCAGCTGGTTCACGACCACCATCGCGTCTATGCCCTCGACCTGCCCGGCTACGGGCGCTCTGACTGGCCGGTGAATGCCACCTACTCCATTCGCGAGGAGTCCAGCGCCGTCGAAGCCTTTATGGACAATCGCCATCTGGCGCAAACCGATCTCGGCGGCTGGTCGATGGGCGGATGGATCGCTATGCGCGTGGCTCTCGACCAGCCGCAGCGCATCCGCCGCCTGATGATCTTCGACAGCGCCGGCACGCGCTTCTCGCTTACGTGGGACCCGGCGATCTTTGAGCCCGACACGCCGCAGAAGCTGCAGGAGATGGACAACCTCCTGATGCCGAACGGTGCGCCGCACATCCCCGGCTTCATCGAGCACGCCATCTTCCGCTTCGTGAAGCTGCACGGCTGGGTTGTTCGCCGCAACATGGATTCCTTGCTGACCGGCAAAGCGCTGCTCGACGGCAAGCTGGGGGCGCTGAAGATGCCCATGCTCATCGTGTGGGGCAAAGAGGATCACCTGATCCCCGTCTCCGTCGGCGAACAAATTCACCAGGACGTGCCGCAATCGGAGCTCGAGATCTTCGATGGCTGCGGCCACCTCGCCGCCGGCGAATGTGCCGTTCAGGTGGGTCCGGTGGTGAAGGGCTTTCTCGATGAGAAATCGCCGATCCCCGGCGAAAGAGCCGAGATCGGCAGGAAGCGTTAACGTGTCTGCCATAAAGCTCGCAGGGGAAATGTCTGAGGTTTTGTATCAGGGCATGACTTCAACGTGTCTGCCCTAAACCTCGCAGGGGAAATGTTCTGAGGTTTTGTATCAGGGCACGAGTCAACGTGTCTGCCCCTAAAGCTCGCAGGGGAAATGTTTTGAGGCTTTGTATCAGGGCACGACTTCAGTCGTGCCGCTAAGCCCGCAAAAACGAGGGGGCTTTAGCCTCTGAGAGACCTTCCTTCTTTCGCCTGTCAAATCTCACCGATGCGGCTGCGCCTGCCGGATTTGTTCCCGCAGCTGATCGCAAAACGTCCGGTATTTGCGCACGTACCGGAAGTTCACAAACAGCGTCGCTCCGGCAATCAGCACGCAGGCCAGCAGAAACCACCGGTCGCGCTTCGCCGGAAAACGCCCCATCAGCCGAAAGCAGATGGACATGAGAAACGCCGCCAGCGTGGCCAGAATAGTCAGCGGCGCCAGCGAATCGCAATACATCGCCGACGAGTGGTACATAAACCACCAGGAAGCAATCGCCGTCAGCAGCGTCATGCCACCCGTGATCGCCAGCCGCCACTGTACCTTCCGCGGCCCCGCCGCAGCCGACGTTCTCTGCAACCCGTCTCCTGTACCCCGCACTCTGTTCCTCAGAAGCCGCCCCTTCCGATGCCCATATCTACCAGCAGGGAACGCCAATATCCGCATTGTATCGAGTGGCTTCCCATGTTCCGGAGGTCATGTCCCGGCGCCGAATCTTCGCCGGGAACGGTATGACCGCGGTCTAGAATAGACAGATGGTTTGTGCTGCAACCCTGGGGGCCGGCTGCGCATGAAGCGCACCTGGCGCCTGCTGTACTACACGCGCCGCTATGCGCTGCAGGCGCTCTCGGCTGTGGTTCTGGCTGCCGGGGTGGGCGCCCTGGACGCCTACCGCGTCCTGCTCATTGGCCCCATCTTCGACAACGTGCTGAATCCCGGCTCGGGGGCGAAGCGTGCCAACCAGATCCAGCTGCTTGGCACGCTCGGCCAGCGCTGGCACATCCACATCACCCCGCAGCTGCTGGTCCCGCACTTCCTGCACATTAAGAACGACTGGGGCGTTATCGCGTTCGCCTTCGTCGCCGCCACGCTGCTGAAAGGCATCTGCGACTACGTAGGCACCTACCTGGCGAATTACGCCGGCTACGGCATGATCACCGACATGCGCGACGACCTCTACGAGGCCATCCTGCGCCGCTCGGTCTCGTTCTTCCAGAAGCACACCACCGGATCGCTCCTCTCCGCGCTGATTACCGACATCGAGCGCGTGCAGTACGCGATGTCCACGGTCCTGTCCGACTTTCTCCAGCAGCTCTGCACCCTGGTCTTCATGATCGTGCTGGTCGTCGGCCTGGGCGGGCGCCTCGCCTGGGTGCTGCTCATCTTCATCCCCATCGCCATTGGATCCATCGCGCGCATCGGCCGCGACGTTCGCCGCACCACGCGCAAAGGCCAGGACAAGCTGGCCGACATCCAGAACATCCTCCACGAGACCATCACCGGCAATCGCATCGTCAAAGCCTTCAATATGGAGTTCTGGGAGCTGCTGCGCTTCCGCCAGGCGGCCAAGCGCCTCTTCCGCGCGAACCTCCGCCTGGTCCGGGCCCAGGCGATCACCTCGCCCCTCATGGATTTCATCGGCGCCGTCGCGATTGCTCTGCTGCTCTGGGTGGGCCGCAATGAGATCGGCCACGGGGCCATGCAGGTCGGCACCTTTCTCGCCTTCATCGTGGCCCTCTTCAAGCTTTACGATCCCATCCGCCGCTTCGGCACCTACTACAACAATTTCCAGCAGGCCTCCGGCGCCTCCGCGGCGATCTTCAATTTCATGAGCGATCAGGATGAAGTGCCGGAATCGAAGAATCCAAAGATTCTCAAGAGCTTCAAAAACACCGTCGTCCTCGACAAGGTCAGCTTCAACTATAAAGACCAGGAGAGCGACGTCCCCCGCATCGTCCTCGACAAAATCGATCTCACCATCCAGCGCGGCGAAGTGGTCGCGCTCGTCGGACCCAGCGGCGCCGGCAAATCAACCTTAGTGAATCTGATCCCGCGCTTCTTCGACGTCACCGGCGGCCGTATCCTCGTCGACGGCATCGATGTGCGCGATGCCAGCCTCGCCTCGCTGCGCGCCCAGATCGGCAAGGTCACGCAGGAGACCATCCTCTTCAACGACTCGGTGCGCAACAACATCGCCTACGGCCAGCCTGACGTCCCCTTCGCGCGTGTACTCGAAGCCGCCAAAGCCGCCCTCGCCCACGACTTCATCGAGCGCATGCCGGAAAAGTACGACACCGTCATCGGCGAAAAAGGCTTCCGCCTCTCCGGCGGCGAGCGCCAGCGCCTGGCCATTGCCCGCGCCATCCTTAAGAACGCGCCCATCCTCATCCTCGACGAAGCCACCTCCGCGCTCGATGCCGAGAGCGAAGCGCTGGTGCAGGAGGCGCTCGGCAATCTCATGGCCGGCCGCACCGTCATCGTCATCGCGCACCGCCTCTCCACCGTGCGCAGGGCCAACCGCATCGCGGTGCTCGAGCATGGAAGCATCACCGCCGTCGGCTCCCACGAAGATCTGCTGCAGACTTCGCCCACCTACCAGAAGCTCTACCGCCTCCAGTTCATGGACCTCGCCGACACGAATGGCAACGGTCACCTGGTGGGCGGCAACGAACCCGAGGTCGCCGAGCATGACGCAGTGAGCGAGCCCGCCCTGACAGGAAAGTCCCCTCAATGAACGAAGCCCAGCCGCCCGTTTACTCCATGACCGGATTTGCCCGCGTCTCCGGGCGCGTCTCCGAAACTCTCGGATTCACCCTCAGCCTCAAGAGCGTCAACCACCGCTTCCTCGATCTGCACATGCGCCTGCCCCAGGGCACCGAAGGCATCGAGATGCAGCTGCGCCGGATCCTCAAAGAAAAACTCCGCCGCGGCCACGTGGAAGTCACCCTCAATCTCGAGCGCAGCCAGAAGGCCGAGGCTGGCTACGATCACGCCCTGGTCGCCGCATACATCGAAGCGTTTCGCGCCGCCGCCTCCGAGCACGGACTGAAAGAGGAGCCCGATCTCAACGTGGTCTTCCGCCTGCCCGGCGTCCTGGTCTCAGAAGCCCGCACCAGCGAGGAAGACCTGCAGAGGCTGGAAGAATCGGTGCTCCGCGACACCGACGCTCTCGTCGCCGCGCTGCAAACCATGCGCGCCCAGGAAGGCTCGGTTCTCGCCAACGAACTCCGCGCCGGCATGGAACGCCTGCGCAGCCTCGTTGGGGAAGTGGCGACCTTGCGCGAAAACGTCCAGCAGGCCTATATGGATCGCCTCAACCAGCGCATGAAAACCGTGCTCGATGGCGGCTTCGACCAGGACCGCATCCTCCAGGAAGCGGCGCTCATCGCCGAACGAAGCGATGTCGAAGAAGAGATCGCGCGCCTCCGCACTCACATCGATCACTTCATCGGGCTCATCGAACAGGGCGGGGAAGTCGGCAAGAAGCTCGACTTCCTGCTGCAGGAGATGAATCGCGAGGCGAACACCCTTCTCTCCAAAACCAGCGGAGTCGCCGGCAACGGCACTCGCATTACCGAGTCCGGCCTCGGCATGAAATCCGAAATCGAAAAAGCGCGGGAGCAGATTCAGAATCTGGAATGATGGGACTCGCGGCACAACTCGGCGGCAGCACATCGGCGGCAAGGGACGACAGACGCTTGGCAGGCATCCTCTTCATCATTTCGGCGCCCTCGGGATCGGGCAAATCCACCATCGTGAACCAGCTGCGCTCGCTCGTCCCCGGGCTGGATTTTTCCGTCTCCTGGACCACCCGCGGCCCGCGCGGCTCCGAGCAGGAATCCCGCGAATACCACTTCACCACCCGCGACAATTTCGAGGAGATGGTGCGCCGCGGAGAATTCCTCGAGCACGCCGAAGTCTTCGGCAACTACTACGGCACCCCGCGCTCGGCTCTCGACCAGGCCTTCTCCCAGGGCCGCGATCTGCTCCTCGACATCGACGTCCAGGGCGCGGCGCAGGTGCGGGAAAGAATGCCCGAAGCCGTCTCCATCTTCCTCATGCCGCCGTCCCCGGAGATTCTCGCCACTCGTCTGCGCAACCGCAGCCGCGCCGAAGGCAGCATCCAGGAAGCGATCATTAGCCGCCGCCTCGCCCAGGCCCGCCAGGAGATTGAGAATTACCGGGATTATGGTTATATTCTCGTCAACGATATCCTGGACCGTGCGGTAGAGGAGATGTCTGCCATCGTGGCTGCGGAGCGCATCTGGCGTCATGAGTCGGCGGAAAGAACGCCGGAAGATCGCGAGCGGCTGCTGCAGATTGCCGAGAGTTGCCGCCAGCGCAATTCCGAAGCGCGGATACGCCCGGTGCTCGAGGCCTTTGGGGTCCCGGAGCCGCCGGCGTCATGAGTTTTGCGAGAATCTTCTCGCGGAGGGCAGGATGAGTATCGAGAACGAATACGACAGCAACTTCCGCTACGTGCTGGTGGCCGCGCGCCGCGCGCGCCAGTTGCAGAATGGCGCCGAACCGCTGGTTCCCACCCGTTCCCGCAAAGCCTGCCGCGTGGCCCAGGAAGAAATTGCCGCCGGCAAAATCGCCTACGTCAAGGCTGAGGACACTCCGGTCGTGAAGCCGGAAATCGCCGCCCCTGACATCCCGAAGTTCGCCTCGTAATCTGTAACCGCCTCCCTCGCAAGCGCCGCAGGGAAGGGCAAAGCTCTCCCTGTGTTCTCCGTGTCCTCTGTGGTAATGCTGTTCTCCGCCCCAGAGTAGACTGTTCCTATGAAAGTGACCGTCGGCGTCTCCGGGGGCATTGCCGCCTACAAATCCGCAGAGCTGGTCCGCGACCTCCAGAAGCAGGCGCTGGACGTTCACGTCGTCATGACCCAGGCCGCCCAGCGATTCATCCAGCCCCTCACCTTTGCCGCGCTCACCGGACATAAAGTCATCACCAGCCTGTGGACGCCCGAGGGTGCCGACTCCGGCGACGCCGCCTCCGCCATCGAACACATCGACGCCGCGCAGAACACCGACGCCCTGGTCATCGCTCCCGCCACGGCCGACATCCTCGCCAAATTCGCCCACGGCATCGCCGACGACTTCCTCACCACGATGTACCTCGCGACGACTGTGCCGGTCATCGTTGCTCCGGCCATGAACGTCAACATGTGGCAGCATCCCGCCACCCAGGCGAATCTCGAAATTCTGGCAAAACGCAACGTCCGTATCGTCGCGCCCGACAGCGGCTACCTCGCCTGCGGCATGGTCGGCGCCGGCCGCCTCGCGGAAAACGAGGCCATCGTCGAGGCCGTCCTCAGCGTTCTCCATCGCCGCAACGACCTCGCCGGAGAAACCGTCCTCGTCACTGCGGGAGGCACCCGCGAAGCCCTCGACCCGGTCCGTTTCCTTGGCAACCGCTCCAGCGGCAAGATGGGCTACGCTGTCGCCCAAGCCGCGCAGAACCGTGGCGCGCGCGTCATCCTCATCTCCGCTCCCACCGCTCTGCGCGCTCCATCCAACGTCGAAGTCGTTCCCGTCACCACCACCGCCGAAATGCGGGAAGCGGTCATCAGCCGCGTCGATCAGGCGACCATCATCGTGAAAGCAGCCGCCGTGGCCGACTATCGCCCGCGCGTCCAGGCCGATCAGAAGCTGCGCCGCAGTGGCTCCCGGACCATCGAGCTCGAACCCACCCAGGACATCCTCGCCGAAGTCGTCGAGCGCCGTCGCCCCGGCATGCTCATCATCGGCTTTGCCGCCGAAACCGAAGACGCCGTCGCTCATGGCCGCGACAAGCTCCTGCGCAAAGGCGCCGACGCCATCGTTCTCAACGACGTCTCGCGCGAAGGCATCGGTTTCGACTCCGACCGCAACGCCATCACCTTTCTCACCCGCGATCGCTCCATCGAGCTCCCGGAAATGTCCAAGCGCGAACTGGCAGACGAGATCCTCAACGAGGTCCTCACCCTGCGCCGTCCGCGTCAACTGCTCGCCGAGGCCGACACCGATCACACCCTGAGCCTGGGAGAGCACGCTTGACCCAGCGGCTCGCTCCGGAAACCGAAGCAGCTGTCCGCGCCCGCATCGCTTACTTTCGCGATCTCGGCGTTTTTGACTTCTACCGCCGCGACAGCGTGTCCGTTCTCGAGTCGCACGCCGACGTCTCGGCGATCGAATCCGTCGCCGCCTCAGCCCCGCCGCCCTCTGATCTGGAGAACCCGCCTTCAATGCCTCGCACGCGCACGTTTCCCGTCATCGCCGAGCCCGGCGATCCCGTTGCTCCCAAAGATCGCGCCGCCGCTCTCGAGGCCATCCGGCACGACATTGGCGACTGCACCCGCTGCGCCCTCCACAAGGGCCGCAACAAGCTGGTCTTCGGCGATGGCGATCCCAACGCGCGCCTCATGTTTGTCGGTGAAGGTCCCGGCGCCGATGAAGACGCGCAGGGTCTGCCCTTTGTCGGACGGGCCGGCCAGTTGCTCAACAACATGATCACCGCGATGGGTCTGCGCCGCGATCAGGTCTACATCGCGAACATCGTGAAGTGCCGTCCGCCGCAAAACCGCGTCCCCGAGCCGGACGAGGCCAACACCTGCGCGCCCTTCCTCTTTCGCCAGATCGACGTGATTCATCCCGAGGTCATTGTCGCCCTCGGCTCAACAGCGGCGACCTACATGCTCGGTGCGAAGAGCCCGCTCAGCGCGCTCCGCGGCCGCATCCACCAGGCCCGCGGCTCAAAGCTCATCGTTACGTATCACCCCGCGTACCTGCTGCGCGATCCCCGCCAGAAAAAAGAAGCCTGGGCCGACCTTCAGATCGCCATGGCCGAGTTAGGCCTCAAACCGCCGACGAAATCCGGAACCCAGTAACAGTCGCGCTGTGGCTACCCGTTACCGGCTGCGGGCTAATCTGTAACCTACAACCTGCAACCTGTAACCTGCCTTCACCACGGCAAAGTTTCGCCCAGATGGATATACGATCCCGTCGGCCCATCCTCCGGCAGCGTTGCCAGCGCCACGCTGGTCTTGGCGCCATCCGGAATCTCCATCGGCGCCGCGTCCGTCCCCATGTCCGTCTTCACCCATCCAGGATGCGCCGAGTTCACCTTGACCTTCGTGTCCTTCAGCTCATGCGCCAGATGGATCGTGAACGAGTTCAGCGCAGCCTTCGAAGCGTCATAGGCAAACGCCTTTGCGTCGTAGATCGGCGATTTCGGATCGGCATGCAGGGCCAGTGAGCCAAGAATGCTCGACAGATTCACGATCCGCCCCGCCGGAGATTTGCGAATCAGCGGCAGCAGCGTCTGCGTCAACTGAATCACGCCGAAAAAGTTCGTATCGAAGGTTTCGTGCAAAACCTGTGCCGGTGTCGTGCTGGTCTTGTTGCCGCCGAGAAAATTCTCCTTCGCAACCCCAGCATTATTGATCAAAATGTCGAGCCGCCCATATTTCTTATCGAAATAGTCGTAGACTTCCCGATAATCCGCCGCCCGCGTTACGTCGAAGCGCACGGACTCAGCCTTGATCCCTTCGCCTTTCAGCGTCTCGGCGGCCGCCTTACCCCTGGCCGCATCGCGCGACCCGATCACCACCGTGACCCCCTGCTGGCCCAGCTGCCGTGCCGTCTCAAACCCCAGCCCCTTATTTCCACCCGTTATGAATGCGATTTTCTCCACTGCCATGAACATCCTCCTCGGTCTTCCATGTGATTCGCCCGCCGTCCCGAGGATTCAGAATCGCATCTGGTACCCTCCGAAAAAGAAGTCATGCCCGCCTTTTGCGATGTCGCCGTCCCGGTTCCTCTCGACCGCCTCTTCACCTATGCCGTGGGCGAGGTGCCTCCGGCTGTCGGCGCGCGTGTCCTCGTCCCTTTCCGCAACGAGAAGCTCGCCGGCGTCGCCCTGCGCCTCCACGATGAACCGCCGCCGGTCGAAGCCAAACCGCTCCTCTCTGTCCTCGACGCTGAGCCCGTCCTCTCGTCGCAGCTTCTCGAGCTCGGCCAGTGGATCGCGCAGTACTATCTCGCGCCCATCGGCGAAGTGCTGCGTTCCATGCTGCCCCTCACCGGCGAAGTCCGGCGCCAGGTCCTCTACCGGATCACCGACGCCGGCCGCCAGGCTCTCTTCGCCGGAGCCGAGCAGGGCTCCTCGCGCCGCTCGAAGCTCAGCCCTGAAGAGCAGGACCTCGAATACGCCGTTCTGAATGCCCTCGAGCCCGGCGAGGCTCTCCGCGACACGAAGCTCCGCAGTCAAACCGGCGCCACCGCGCGCCTGTTCGCCGGCATGCTCCGCAAAAAGTGGATCGCCCGCGAAACCGCCGCCGAAGCCCGCGACGCCAGGCGCACCGTCCGCTACGCCGTCCTCATCGAGGGCGTCCGCCTTCCAAAACTCAACGACAATCAGCAGGCCATCCTGGCCGAGCTGGCCGGCGCCGACGGAGAGCTGCCCGTCGCCGAGCTGCGCCGCCTCGAGATCCCCGGCTCAACCCTCGCCACCCTGGTGCGCCGCGAGCTGGTCCGCATCGAAGAGCGCCCCGCCGACTTCCACCTCACGCACCACGCCTTTGCCACGCCCGATCACGAGCTGAATCCCGTCCAGCAGTCCGCGCTCGAAATCATCGCTGAAGCAGTCCAGCAGCGCACCTTTCAGCCTTTTCTCCTTCACGGCGTCACAGGATCGGGCAAGACCGCTGTCTATCTCGCGGCCATGCGTCGCACGCTCGCTGCAGGTCGCACGGCCATCCTGCTCGTCCCGGAAATCGGCCTCACGCCCGCCATGGCCGCGCAACTCCACCATGCCTTCGGCGCCGAAGTTGCCCTCCTCCACTCGGCCCTAACGCCCGAAGAGCGCGGCGAGCAATGGCATCGCATCCGCAAGGGCGAAGCCCGCGTCGTCGTCGGAACCCGCTCCGCCATCTTTGCCCCCGTCGAAAACCTCGGCCTCGTCGTCGTCGACGAAGAACACGACGGCAGCTACAAGCAGGAATCGATGCCGCGCTACCACGCGCGTGACGTGGCCGTGATGCGCGCGAAATACGCCGACGCTACCGTGGTCCTCGGCTCCGCCACGCCCTCTCTCGAAACCTGGCACAACGCCCAGACCGGCAAGTACAAGCGCATCACCATGAGCGAGCGCGTGAAGGATCGCCCGCTGCCCGAAGTCCGCCTCGTCGATATGCGGGGCGAATTCCAGCAAACCGGCGAAGAACATCTGTTCTCCCGCTCTCTCATCGAGGAAACCCAGGCCACCCTCGATCGCGGCGAGCAGGCCATGATCCTGCTCAATCGCCGCGGCTATTCCTTCGTCGTCATCTGTCGCGCCTGCGGCATCAAGCTTGAATGCGAAAACTGCTCCATCGCCCTCACTTATCACAAGGCCGCTCCCGAGGGGGAGTGGCAGGCCGCCGGCGCACGCCTCGAATGCCACTACTGCGGTTACAAAAAGACTGTCCCGAAGCACTGCCCGGCCTGCGACAGCGAATACCTCTACTTCCTCGGCGCCGGCTCGCAGCAGGGAGAAGAGCGCCTGCAGGAGATCTTTCCCTCCGCCCGCAGCGGCCGCATGGATCGCGACACCGTCCGCGGCCGCAGCGATCTCGAGCGCCTGCTCGTCCGCCTCCACTCCGGCGAGATCAACCTCCTGGTCGGCACGCAGATGATTGCCAAGGGCCACGACATCCATGGCGTCACCCTGGTGGGCGTCGTCGGCTGCGACTACGCCCTGGGCCTGCCCGACTTTCGCGCCGCCGAGCGCGTCTTCCAGCTTCTCACCCAGGTCTCCGGCCGCGCTGGCCGCGGCGATCGCCCCGGCCAGGTCGTCGTCCAGACGTATTATCCCGAGCACTACGCGATCCGGTTCGCCGCCCGTCACGACTACACCGCGTTTGTCGAGAAGGAACTGCGCTTCCGGCGTCTCATGCACTACCCCCCGTATGCCGCGCTCGCCAACATCCTGCTGCAGAGCCAGCGTCTCGAAGAAGCCGCCGGCTGGGCCTCCACCCTCGGCCGCTGGTGCCGCGATACCACGCTGAAGCAGGTGCGTGTCCTCGGCCCCGCGAGTGCACCCATCGCCAAAATCAAGCGCACTTACCGATTCCACCTCGTCATGAAGGGCGAGAATCGCCGCGCCCTGCAACAGGCCCTCCGCGGGCTCCTCGCGCACGCGGAACAGGAGGGCATCCCTCGCGCCAATCTCATTGTCGACGTCGACCCTGTCAGCCTGATGTGAGCAGGTTTGCCGAAACCAAAGGAGGACCATGCAAGTTCTCAGCGAAGACCAGGTTCGATCCGTCCTCACCTACGAGGCGCTGCTGCCAGCAGTCGAGCGCGCCCTCATCGATCTCTCCAGCGGGCGCATTCAGCAGCCCGTCCGCACCATCCTCTCCATCCCCGAGCACGCCGGCCGCTTCGGACTGATGCCCGCCATCGACGGCGAGTACATCGGCGTCAAGCTCGTCTCGGTGTACGAAGGCAATCGCACGCTGCCCACGCACCAGGCGGTCATTCAGCTTCTCTCCGCCCGCACCGGAGAGCCGCTCGTCGCCATGGACGGACGCCTCATTACGGAAATGCGCACCGCCGTTGTCTCCGCCCTCGCGACCCACATGCTCGCCCCGCCGAATGCTCAGGTCCTCGCGATCCTCGGCAGCGGCGTCCAGGCCCGCTCCCATCTTCGCGCCCTGCGCCTCGTCCACAGCTTCAGCGAAATCCGTGTCTGGAGTGGCACTCCCCAAAACGCCCGCCGGTTTGCTGACGAATTCGGCGTCACAGCCTGCGACACCGCGGAATCGGCCACGCGCGGCGCCGACGTAGTCCTCAGCGTCTCCAGTGTCTCGGAACCCCTCGTCCGCGGCGCCTGGCTGGGCGAAAGGACCCTCGTCTGTGCCGTCGGCGCCGTAGGCCCGCACATGCGCGAGCTGGACGACGAAGCCATGCGCGCCGCCATCGTGGTTGAATCGCGCGAGGCCGCCCAGCGCGAATCGGGCGATCTCCTCAGCTCAGGCCAAACCGTTTACGCAGAACTCGGTGAGCTTCTCGCCGGATCGAAACCGAAACCGTTCGGCCGCGTCGTGTTTAAGTCGCTCGGCGTCGCGGCCGAAGACCTCGCCTCAGCCGCGCTGGTTTGGAAGATTTGGCAGGAAAGAGAAGGGAAGTGAAGCGAGACTACTGCACGCCGATCCAGCGCAGCAGCAGTCCCGGAGCGCAGCCCAGCAGCACCACGAGTCCCGCCACCACCCACAGCGTCACCCGCGGCACGAGTCCCACGCGAATCGCCGGAGCATCCTTCGGCCCATCGGCCACATACACTTGCTTCAGCACCCGCAGGTAGTAGTAGAGCGACACTGCGCTCATTGCCACCGCCAGCAGCACCAGCCACACCAGCCGAAGCTGCGGCTCTGCAGCCAGGGCAGATGCAAAAATATAAAACTTGCCGAAGAAGCCCGCCAGCGGCGGAATCCCCGCCAGCGACAGCAGGAAAATCAGCAGACAAAACGACAGTCCCGGGGCGCGGCGATACAGCCCCGCCAGGTCGGACAGCTTGTCTATCCCCTCGGCTTCAAGCGCCCCCAGCACTCCGAAAGCGCCTAGCGCCGCCAGCGCATACGTGATGACGTAATAGATCAGCGCGGTCAGGCTCCACGACGTGTGCGCCACAATGCCAACCAGCATGTAGCCCGCATGCCCAATGGCCGAATAAGCCAGCAACCGCCGCACGCTCGTCTGCGCAATCGCCGCGAGATTGCCAACGACCATCGAAACCGCGGCGAGAATCGCCAGCACCGGAACCCACCCCGGTGTGCCAACCCGCTGCGCTCCGGCAACGGTCATCCCCACCGTGACCACCTGCGCGAAGATGAAGAAGCTCGCCACCTTCGAGCTCGATGCGATGAACCCCGCGCTCACCGTCGGCGCGCCCTGGTAAGCATCCGGCGCCCACAGATGGAACGGCGCGGCAGCCACCTTGAATCCGAACCCAATCGCGACCATCACAATCGCAATCAACAACAGAGGATCAAGCGTCGGGCCGCCAAACGCCGCGGCGATCCGCGGCAGCTCAATCGAGCCGGAAAGCCCGTACAGCAGGCTCATGCCGAAGAGCAGAAATCCCGCCGACATGCCCCCAAACAGAAAATACTTCAGCGCCGCTTCCGCCGACGGCCGACTCCGCTTATCGAAACCCGTCAATACGTAGAGTGACAGTGACAAAAACTCCAGCGCCACAAAAATCAGCAGCAGATTCTGCGTGGCAACCAGGAACATCATCGCCACTGTGGCAAAAAGAATCAGCGCCAGATACTCGCCCACATGACCGGTGATCCGCGATGCCGTCGAGAACAACACGGTCAGAATCGCCAGTGCCAGCAGCGCGATCTGCACCGTATGCGTCAGCGGTGTCACCACCAGCATGCTCTCCGGCAGAGTCCCCAACGGCGCATGATGCAGCAGCAGGATCGCCCCCAGACATCCAGCGCACGCGATCAGAGCTCCCGCGCCGAACCGCACCTGCACAGCGGACTTCCGCAGCACCGTCAGGTCCAGGGTCAGCAGCAGGAATCCCGCCACCGCCACCGTGATCTCCGGCAGCGTCAGCGACAGCAGCGCCGCGTAGCTGAAGGGGATCATCGCGGCCCTCCCAGGCGCAGCCCGTTAAACAAAGGCGACTGCAGCGCCGGCTGGATCAGGTCCATCAGAATCCGGGGATACAAGCCCACAATCAGCGTCATCGCCAGCAGCAGCAGAGATCCCAGCTTCTCGGGCAGCGTAATCGGCGGCAAAGCCGGCTTGGGGACGTCGTCGGGCGCATCCCCGTAGAACACTTTGGTCAGCGCGCGCCAGGTGAACGCGATCCCGACCAGAATTCCCACGCCTGCCACCGGCACCAGCTCCGGCAGAGAACGCCATGCGCCGACCAGCACCTGGAACTCGGCGATGAAACCGCTGAATCCAGGCAGCCCGATCGAAGCCATGCCGGCAAGAACGAAAACAAGGGCCGCGAAGGGAATCACCTCTACCAGGCGCATCGGCGACAGCTCGCCCAGATCACGCGTGTGCGTCCGGTCGTACACCATCCGCCCGGCAACGGCGAACAGCAGCCCCGCGATCACCCCATGCGAGAACATCTGCAGCACCGCGCCGTCCAGACCGATCAGCGACAGCGTCATCAGGCCCAGCAGCACAAACCCCATATGCGAGACGCTGGAATAGCCGATGACATATTTGAAATCGCGCTGCACCAGCGCCACGCTCGCGCCATACACGATCCCGATGACCGCCAGCACCGCGAACACCCCGCGCCACGATCCGAACCCCAGCACATGGAAGCCCCATGGAGCGAGGCCGCCCGGCAGCAGCATCATCGCCACGCGCAGGCAGCCGTAGGCGCCCAGCTTCATCACCACACCGGCCAGCAGCATCGAGGCAGCGGTTGGAGCGGCGGCGTGGCCCGTCGGCGCCCAGGTATGGAACGGCCACATGCCCGCCAGCACCGCGAATCCAAGGAACACCAGCGGGAAAACCCACATCTGGAAATGGGCCGGGAACGACGCCTGCGTCAGCGCCTCGAAGCTCAGGTTGTGATTCGGCGCCAGAGCCCACACCGCCGCCATGCCGGCGAGCACCAGCGCGCTGCCCGCAAACGAATACAGCGCCAGCTTCATCGCCGCGTACTCGCGCAGTGCTCCGGCGTTCTCGCCATGAGCGTCGTGCGGCTTCGATCCCCAGATGGCGATCAGGAAATACTTCGGAATAATCGCAATCTCGTAGAAGACGAACAGCAGAAACAAATCGAAACTGAGAAAAACGCCGTACACTCCGGCAATCAGCACCAGGTAGAACGCGAAGAACTCCTGCGTCCGGTGCTCGATATTCCACGAGAACAAAATGCCCGCCATCGCCGCGATCCCCGTCAGCAGCAGCAGCGTCAGGCTGATGCCGTCCGCCGCCAGGTGATAGCTCAGCCCCAACTGCGGAATCCACGCCACCTGCGTTACCGTCAGCAGCTCGCCCGGCGTCCAGCGCGCCAGCGTGATCAGCGACAGGGCAAATCCCGCCAGAGCCGTCACCAGTGCCAGCACCCGCGCCATCGCCTTCGTGGGACTCAGCCGGCACGCCAGCGCGCCCAGAAACGAGAGGTAGATCGTCCACGCCAGCATCAGAGCCCGCCTCCCGCGATCCACTGCATCACGGTGCCGTGCACCATCCCCGTAATCAGTTGCGGGTAAAACCCGAGGACGAACATCAGCGCGATCGCTGGGAACAGCGCCACCCGCTCGGTCGTTGTCAGGTCCGGCATCGCTTCCCACCGCGGATTCACAGGCCCCGAGAACACCTTCTGAATCACCGTCAGCAAAAAGATCGCCGTCAGCAGCAGCCCCAGCACTGAGACCGACGACGCCACGGCCGCCAGTGGGAACGATCCCTTAAAGATGAGGAACTCGCCCGGGAACCCGTTCAGCCCCGGCAAGCCGAGCGAGGCGAAAATCGCAATCCCCATCAGTCCGCAGAAAACCGGAACCAGCCGCCGCAGCCCGCCAAAATCCTCCACTCCGCGCAGACCGCCCGTGCGCCGTTCCAGCAGCGCGATGAACCAGAACAGCGTTGCCGCCGTCAGTCCGTGGCTGAAAATCTGCAGCAGCACGCCGGTCAGAGCCGCCGCCCGCTCCGCCGCCAGATGCGGCGCTGTGCCGGTCAGCTGCGCTGCCACGCACACGCCCAGCACGCAATACCCCAGGTGGTTGATCGAGGAGTACGCGAACGTCCGCTTCAGATCCTTCTGCACCCATGCCGCGAACGCCGGCAGAACGATCGTCGCCACCGCCAGCCACAGCAGCGGCTTCATAAAGTGCTGCATCTCCTGCGGGAAGATTGGCAGCAGAATCCGCAGGAAGCCATACACTCCCATCTTCGACATGGCGCCCGTCAGCAGCATCGTCGTCTCGCTGGGCGCTTCAGCGTAGGTCGCCGGCAGCCAGGTGTGGAACGGCACCACCGGCGTCTTTACCGCAAAGCCCAGGAACGCCGCCCAGAAGAGGAGAGGACCGACCGCTTCACCGCGGAACCACGGCAGGTTGTTAGCCAGTTCCAGCGCCAGTCGTCCGGAGTGCGCCTGCCGAGCCAGCTCCAGAAAATCAAAGGTTCCCGTGGCCAGAAAAAGCGCCAGAAATGCCAGCAGCAGCGCGACGCTGCCCACCATCGTGTACAGGAAGAACTGATTCGCCGCCCGTGCCCGCTTCGGGCCTCCCCAGATCCGCACCAGGAAAAATGCCGGAATCAGGCTCAGCTCCCAATACAGGAACCAATGCACGAAGTTCAGCGCCGTAAATGTTCCAAATAAACCAGCTTCGAGAAACAGAACCAGCGCGAAATACGTTCGCCCCAGCTTCTCGTTGGCCCACGAGGCCATGAGCGAAAACACCACCAGCAGCGCCGACAGCACCAGCATCAGCACGCCCAGCCCGTCGGCTCCCACGTGATACTCGATGCCCAGCGACGGCGCCCACACGTGGTACTGCGTGAACTGCATCCCGGGCAAATTGGGATCCAGGGCGTACCAGAACAGCAGCGACAAAATCAGCCCGGTAAACCCGAACAGCGCGGCGATCAGGCGAGCCATCTCCCGCGTGCTCCCGAAGACCAGCACCAGCAAACCGCCAAGAATGGGAAGCAGCGTCAGCAGCGTAATCATCCGCGTCGCTCCCACAGCAGCAGGATCACCGCCAGCACAACCAGCGCCGCCCCAATCACCCGCAGATAGTTCTGCACCCGTCCGTTCTGGAAGCGCGAGAGCAGCTTTCCGCTGCCCGCCACATCGCGGCACCCCACATCGAAGCCGCCATTCACTACATACTTGTCCGCCCCGGCGTCAAGCCAGCTCAGCCCCAGTACGCACCACGCCACCAGGTGCACGGCCCCGCCCACAATCCAGCGATCCAGCCAGTCTGCAAACGCGGCGCAGAACCGCGTCAGCGCAATCACCGTCACGTTGTACAGCTCATCCACATACAGCCGATTCGCCAGCGCATGGAATGGCCCCGGCGCAATCCGCTCCAGCGCGTCGGGATCGGTCGCCCGCTCAATCGGCTTCCGCCCGTAGAACCACCACCCCAGCCCCAGCCCGGCAATCACAATCAGCGATGAGATCACCATCAGCGGCAACAGGCCTTCCGACGTGAAGCGCCCAGGATCCCAACTCAGCGGCTGTCCCTCCAGAAACGACTGGAACCACGGCCACGCCGGCGTCCCCACAAATCCCAGCAGCGCCGCAAAAATCCCCAGCACCACCAGCGGCCCGGTCATCACTCCAGGGCTCTCATGCGCATGCGTCGGCTCGCACACCTCGCCCTCGCGTCCCGCCGAAACCACCGGCTCAATCTCCTCAGCGCTCACCGAATGCGCAGCCACCGTAGCCGCCGAAACTGTCGCTGCCGGCGCCCGCCGCGGCCCAAAGAAGACGTAGTACACCTGCCGCGTCATATAGAACGCGGTCAGCAGCGCGCCAATCGCACCCAGATAGAACGGCCCACGCGACAGCCCCCACCCATGCGCCGCGTGCAGAATTTCGTCCTTGCTCCAGAACCCGGCAAACAGCGGAAACCCGCACAGCGCCAGCATCCCCGACGCATACGTCAGAAACGTGATCGGCATGTACTTCCGCAGCCCGCCCATGTTGCGGATGTCCTGCTCCTCCGTGCAGCCGTGGATCACCGATCCGGCTCCGAGAAACAGCAGCGCCTTGAAAAACGCGTGTGTGATCAGGTGGAACATCCCCACCGCAACACCGCCCACGCCCAGCCCCAGCATCATGTAGCCCAGCTGTGACACCGTCGAGTACGCCAAAATCCTCTTAATATCGTTCTGCGCCACGGCAATGCACGCCGCAAACAGCGCCGTGATCGCGCCCACCCACGCCACCACCGCCAGCGCGCCGCCCGTCATCAGCGGATACACCCGCGCGATCAGATAAACGCCCGCCGCCACCATCGTTGCCGCGTGGATCAGCGCGCTCACCGGCGTCGGGCCTTCCATCGCATCCGGCAGCCACACATGCAGCGGCACCTGTCCCGATTTCCCCACCGCTCCGCAGAAGATCAGCAGCCCAATCGCCGTCGAAACCGCCATCCCGCCGATCGTCAGGTGCGCGCCCAGCCCGCCCACCGCTGAAGGCTCCAGGCACCCCGCGCCGTGGTCGTAGAACACCAGCGTCCCGCTCTGCGCGTAGAGCCACACCATTCCCAGCAGCAGTCCCAGATCGCCGACGCGCGTCGTGATGAACGCCTTCTTTGCCGCCGCCGCCGCCGCCGGCCGATGAAACCAGAACCCGATCAGCAGGTACGACGTGAGCCCCACCACCTCCCAGCACATGAACAGCAGCAGCAGGGAATTGGCGATCACCACGCCCAGCATCGCGCCCGCAAACAGCGACAGGAAGGTAAAGAACCGGGTGAAATTGTCGTCGTGGGCCATGTACCCCAGGCTGTAGATAAAGATCAGCAGCCCGACAAACGTCACCATCACCAGCATCACCGCGGCCAGCGGATCCAGCAGCCACCCCAGGCTCACCCACTGCGCGCCGAACTGCATCCAGGGAAAGTTAAAAACCTCCCTCGCCGGATGCGCCAGCGCATGCCCAAACGCAACCAGCGCCAGCACCAGCGACACCGACATCGACCCAATCGCCAGCGTGGCCGACGCCCGCCGCTGCTCCTTCTTCATCAGCGCGCTGAACCCCGCCGCCGCCATCGGCAGCGCCGGAATCAGCCACAGCACGCGCACAATCCAGGAGATCTGATTCATCCCTGCATCTCCCGAATCTCGCTCACGTCCGAAGTCTGCGCGTGTCGATAAATCGCCAGGATCAGCGCCAGGCCAATCGCCGCCTCAGCCGCCGCAACCGCAATCGAGAAGATGACGAAGATCACCCCGGTCAGCAACTCCGGGTGCGGCCCAAACCGCCAGAAGGCGATGAAATTCAGATTCGCCGCGTTCAGCATCAGCTCAATCCCGGCCAGCACCAGGATCGCGCTCCGCCGCGTGAGCGCCCCCGCCAATCCCACCGAGAACAGCAGCGCCGATACCAGCAGACAACCAGCCAGAGGACTCATCAGGCGCGCATCTCCGGTCTCTCAGAAAGATTTTGTGCGGTTCCCGTGCGCCTCTCGCGCAGAGCAAGAATCACCGCCCCAATCATGGCCGCCGTCAGCATCAGCGCGATCACCTCCAGCGGCAGCACGTAGCGCTGCATCATTGCCAGGCCAATCTGTCGCATCGTGTTCGACGGCGCCGCTGCAGCCGCTGCATGAGTTCCAGCCAGCCCGCTCGTCTCCACAGCCCACGCCAGTACCGCAAACACCGCCAGCGCAATCACCGCCCCGGCCAGCCCCGTTGGCGAAAAGACATGCTCCTCAGCCCCTTCGCCTCCGCGCGTCAGCAGAATCGCAAACACAATCAGGATCGCAATCGCGCCCACGTAGACCAGCAACTGCGCCAGCCCCACGAACTCCGCACCCAGATTCAGATACAGTCCGGCCAGCCCGGCAAACGCCACCGTCAGCGCCAAAGCGCAGTGGACGAGCCTGCGCAGCGTCATCGCCGCGACGCCTCCGGCCAAAGTGACAATTGCGAGGATCCAGAAAGGCAGGGTCATTCCCGTTCGTGCAGCTCTTGGGCGGCGCTTCTTCCGCCGCCTAAACTTTCCGTCCCGGATTGCCGCTTCACTGCGCGGCGGATCGGGCCGTTTTTACCATTTCACAGCGCACGGTCACACACTGTGACCGCAATCACTCGGCGAACCGATACGTCCTCTTTTCGATTTTCCGGCCCCGTTCCAGCGTGCGGGCCAGCACGATATAAGGAGCAAAAATCACCAGGGCACAGACCAGCCAGCGTATCACAGCGCCCAGCACGCCCGGCCCCACCACAGGCGGCGCAAGAAATCGCCACAACCCCGCCGAAAAGATCACGATCAGCGTCATCGGCAGCATGAACTTCCACGCGAAATTCATCAGCTGATCCATGCGCAGCCGGGGCAGCGTCCCGCGAATCCAGATGAAAACCCCCAGGAACGCGAGCAGCTTCAGGAAGAACCATCCCCACGACGGGAACCACTGCAGGAAGCTCAGCGGTGACGACCATCCGCCCAGAAACAGCGTGATCGCCATCCCGCTCACCGCCATCATCTCCACGTACTCGGCCAGGAAAAACAGCGCAAACTTAAACCCCGAGTATTCGAGGAAATATCCCGCAATAATCTCCGACTCGCCCTCCGGCAGATCGAACGGGCTGCGGTTCGTCTCCGCCATCGCCGCAATCATAAAGAGGATGAAGCCCGCCAGCCCCCACGGCGTGAACACATTCCAGTGCGCGATGCCGGCCGTGTAGTGCGCCTGCTGTTCGACAATCGCCACCGTCGACAGCGTCCCCGACATCATCACCACCGCCACCGCCGACAGAATCAGCGGAATCTCGTAGCTGACCATCTGCGCGATCGCGCGCATCGCCCCCAGCAGCGAATACTTGTTCCGGCTCGACCACCCGGCCATGAAGATCGACAGCTCCGTCGCCGATCCAATGGCGAAGAAGAACAGCACGCCCGCGTCGAGGTTCACCGCCGTCATGTTCCGCCCGATGGGCAGCACCGCGAAGGCCAGGAACACCGTCCCCACCAGCACCAGCGGCGCCAGATAATGCACCACGGCGTCCGCCGCACGCGGCACCACGTCTTCCTTCGTCAGCGCCTTCAGTGCGTCGGCGATCGGCTGCAGCACCCCAAACGGGCCCACGCGATTCGGTCCGTAGCGGTTCTGGATCCGCCCCAGCCCCTTGCGCTCCAGCAGAACCGTGAGCGCGAACAGCGCGGCAAACACCACAATGATCGCCGCAATCATCAGCACGATTGAAACCAGCGTCTGGAAAGGCGCCGGCGCGTGCCCCACCAGCCAGCTCTTGATCGTGACAAAAATCTGATCCACCTGGCCGGCAGCGTTCACGGCTTCACCTCAGTCTGCTCAGGCGCAGCCGGTGCTGCCTTGGCCCCATTCCCCGCAGTGCCATTCGCAGAGGTTCCACCCGCCGAAGGCGTTCCACCAGACGCCGCCGCGGCCGCCTTCGCGGCTGCTGCAGCCGCCGCAGCCGCTGCCTTGCCCTTCGCCTCTTCGGCTTCCTTCGCCCGCCGCTCATCGCATTCCGCGGCTTCCGTGGGATGAATCGTCCGGTAGTAGTCGTTCGATTTCGCCAGCTGCTCCTTGGTCCACAGCAGCCCGCCGAACCGGTTATCCGTGCTCAGCTCAAAGGCCGTGTCCATCCGGATCGCGTCAAACGGGCATACCTCCACGCAGATCTGGCAGCTCATGCAAACCGATACGTCGATGTCGAACACCGCGGGATACGCCTGGGCCTTGCCCACAAAATCCGGCTTCTTGTCCTTGCTCTTCTCAATATGGATGCAGTGCGGCGGGCACTCCTTCTCGCAGATCTGGCACGCGACGCACCGCAGCCCTGCCATCGGATCGCCGCCGTCGTACAGCAGAAACGGAAAGTTCCGCGTCGCTTCCGGCAGCTCGCGCCGCTCCTCCGGAAACTGCACCGTCACCAGCCGCTCCTTCTCCACATAACTCCCGAAGAAGTTCCGCGCCGTCTCGACTAATCCCTGAATGATGCCTTCACCCAGCATAAAACCCCTGTCATCCCGACCGAAGTGGAGGGACCTGCTTCTCTAATTCCTAATCTCTAATCCCTAATCCCTGTTCTTCACCTGTCCACTTCCCCCAGCACAATATCCACACTCCCCAGCGTGATCACCACATCGGCCACGTTCTGCCCCAGGCACATGTCTTCCAGCACCGTCAGGTTGATCATGCTCGGCGGCCGCACCCGATACCGGTAAGGATTCCCCGTCCCGTCGCTGATCAGGAAAAATCCCAGCTCGCCCTTCGGCGACTCGATCCGCCCGTACGCCTCGCCGGCCTTCGGCCGCAGCCCGCGGAGCCGCACCTTCGGATCCATCACCGGGCCCCCGGGAATTCCCCGCAGCGCCTGCTCTAGGATCTTCACCGTCTCCCGCATCTCCAGGATGCGCATCATGTACCGGTCGTAAACGTCGCCATGATCGCCCAGCGGCACCCGGAACGAGAACCGGTCATAAACCCCGTAGTGGTCCACCTTGCGGACGTCGTAGTTCACGCCCGTCGCCCGCAGCATCGGCCCCGTCACCCCGGCATTGATCGCCAGCTCCCGCGAAAGCACGCCCGTGCCCTGCGTCCGCGCCATCAGGATCTCGTTCCCCCGCAGCAGCGCCTCAAACTCATCCACGAATCGCGGCAGCCGGCCCACCAGCTGCTTCACTTCCTCCAGCCACGCTGGCGTCGCATCCACCCGCAGCCCGCCAAAGCGCATGTAGTTGCACATCATGCGCGCGCCGCTCAGGCTCTCGAACAGGTCCAGAATCTTCTCCCGCTCGCGGAAGGCATACATCAGCGGAGTGCCGCTCGCCCCCATGTCCTGCAGCAGAAATCCCACCAGCCCGGCATGGTTCTGGAACCGCGTCAGCTCCGCAACAATCACCCGCAGATACTCGGCCCGCTCCGGCACCGCGAGCCCCGCCAGCTTCTCCACCGCCAGCACGTAGCCCCAGTTGTTCGTCATCGAGCACAGATAATCCAGGCGATCGGTGTAGGGAATCGACGCCAGATACGCGCCCTTTTCCGCAATCTTCTCGTGGTTCCGGTGCAGATACCCAAACACCGGCTTCAGCCGAACCACCTTCTCGCCGTCCAGCCGCACGTCCATGCGGAAGACGCCGTGCGTCGACGGGTGATGCGGCCCCATCGAGACTTCAAGAATCTCTCCCGGTCCCGCGACCTCTTCCATCTCCGCCAGGTTCTCCGCCGTCACGACCGTACCTCCGCCGCCCTCGTCTCGAGGATGTCATCTGCAGGCGGGACATAATCTTTCCGCATCGGGTGATCCACAAATCCGTCCCACATCAAAATCCGCCGCAGGTCCGGATGCCCGTCGAACACAATCCCGTACAGATCGAACGCCTCGCGCTCCTGGAACTCTGCGCTCCGCCACACCGGCGTCAGCGACGGCACATGCGTCCCGTCCGAACGGTTCGCCGTCCGCAGCCGCAGCACCACCGGCCCATGCTTCTTTTCCATCGAGAACAGGTGGTAGACCGCTTCCAGATAACCCGGCGTCTTCGTCTTGCGGACCTCATCGACTTCCTGCTCCTGCTCGACTCCATCCGGCCCGGCCACCATCTTCTTCACTTTGACCTTTTCCGATGTCTCCGCGTCCAGCCAGTCCACGGCCGTCACCAGCGAGCAGAAATCCAGGCGCAGCGCCGAATCGTCCCGCAGAAACTCTGCCACCGCCCGCGCATGCGCATGATCCAGCACCATCGAGTGCTGCGCCGACGGGCTTCCATTCTGAATGATGGCGACCTGCGCGCCCGCGACCGCCGCCTCAATCCTGGCCTTGATCTCTTCCACCGCCGGCAACGCCGGAACCACCGCAGGCGCCCCGCTCATTGCAGAATCCTCAGAGGATTGCCCTTTTCTTCGAGGAACACCTCATCGTTCTGCGTCGGCTCCAGTCCGTGCGCCCCAAACTCCGGCACCGGAAACTCGCTCGGCTGGTCCGCCCGCAAATGCCGCGGCCGATTCGGCCCCGACAGCGACTGGCTGTCGATCTTCCTCTGCAGCATCATGAAGGCGTCGATCAGCGCCTCCGGCCGCGGCGGACACCCAGGAATATGCACGTCCACCGGGATGTACCGGTCGATCCCCTTCAGCACGTTGTACCCATCGCGAAACGGCCCGCCCGAGATCGCGCACGCTCCCATGGCGATCACGTACTTCGGCTCCGGCATCTGGTTGTAGAGCCGCACCACCTGCGGCGCCATCTTCTTCGTCACCGTGCCCGACACGATAATCAGATCCGCCTGCCGTGGCGACGGGCGAAACACCTCCGCCCCAAACCGCGCCAGATCGTACCGAGCCATCGTCGTCGCAATCATCTCGATCGCGCAGCAGGCCAGCCCGAAGTTCAGCGGCCACACGGAGTTCTTCCGCCCCCAGTTGTACAGATCCTGGAGGGTCGTCGTGAAGATCCCGTTTTTGCTCAGCTCGATCTTCAGCTCTTTAAGATCGTCCGCCATAAACCCCTTGTCATCCCGACCGAAGGTCGCCGCAGCGACCGCAGCGGAGGGACCTGCTTTTTCACGCCCAGGTCAGCACACCCTTCTGGCACGCCCAGATCAGCCCTTCCACCAGCAGCAGCAAAAAGACCAGCATGGCCAGGCACGCGCCCAGCGTCAGACCCGTAAACGCCACCGCGAACGGCAGCAGGAACACCGCCTCCACGTCGAAGACCAGGAACACAATCGCATAGATATAGTAGGAGGCTCCGAACTGGATCCAGGCGTCCCCCTTCGACTCCAGCCCGCACTCATACGTGGCGTTTTTGATGGCGCCCGGCTTCTTCGGCGAAAACACCCGCGCCCACAGCTGCGCCAGCGCCAGCGGCGTGACCCCAAAGGCAACAGCACCAATCAGTAACGCGACCACCGTCAGCCAGGGATGCTCCGCGTGTCCCGCCATCAACTGCCTGCCCTCCGCATCCTGATTCGCGACCCCCGTAAGCCTACTCGCCGCATCCCGCTGGTCTCGGTGACCAGAATCACAGGTCGGGTTACGGCCGGTCCGCCGCTACAAGCTACCCGCAACGGGTGACCAGCGACCAGCTACAAGCTACCCGCTACCCGCTACAGGCTGCCCCCGAACATTCCATCCTCGCACACTTGTGTTCCTTGTCACAGCCGTACCCCGCGCCCCCAGCGCAGACTTTTCTGTTGTGGTCATTGGCGATTTCGCACTCGCAAACCCCAAACCCCGGCAAGGAGAATCATGAGCGCACCCCAAAAAACAGCGATCTTCGACGGTAACGAAGCTGCCGCCTCCGTCGCCTACCGCTTTTCCGAAGTCGTTGCCATCTACCCCATTACCCCTTCGTCACCCATGGCCGAGTTCGCCGACCAGTGGTCCGAGGAAGGGAAGCGCAACATCTGGGGCGCAGTCCCCACCGTCGCCGAGCTGCAGAGTGAAGGCGGCGCCGCCGGCGCCATGCACGGAGCGCTCCAGGGCGGAGCCTTTGCCACCACCTTTACCGCCTCCCAGGGCCTCCTGCTCATGATCCCCAACATGTACAAGATCGCCGGCGAGCTCACCCCGGCCGTCATGCATGTCACCGCCCGCTCCATCGCCACCCACGCCCTCTCCATCTTCGGAGACCACTCTGACGTCATGGGCTGCCGCCAGACCGGCTACGCCATGCTCGCCTCCAACACCGTCCAGGAAGCCGCCGACCTCGCTACCGTCGCCCATCTGGCCACGCTGGAAGCTCGTGTGCCCTTCATGCACTTCTTTGACGGATTCCGCACATCGCATGAAATCAATAAGGTTATTCCTATATCGGACGAGACGATCCGGGCCCTCCTCGACGAGAATGCGGTGCGCGCCCATCGCGATCGCGCCCTTTCCCCGGATCGCCCCGTCCTGCGTGGCTCCGCCCAGAACCCCGACGTCTTTTTCCAGGCCCGCGAAGCCTGCAACCCCTGGTACCTCGCCTGCCCGGCCATCGTCCAGGACGTCATGGACCGCTTCGCCCGCCAGACCGGCCGCGCCTACCGCCTCTTTGACTACTACGGCGCGCCCGACGCCGACCGCGTCATCGTCCTCATGGGATCCGGCGCCGGCGCCGTCGAGGAAGCCATTGACGCCCTCAACGCCAAAGGCGAAAAGCTCGGCCTCCTCAAAGTCCGCCTCTATCGCCCCTTCGCCGCGGAAGCCTTCCTGACCGCCCTGCCTGAAACCGTCCGCAAAATCGCCGTCCTCGACCGCACCAAAGAGCCCGGTTCCACCGGCGAGCCGCTCTACCAGGACATCGTCACCACCATCTCCGAAGCCCTCTCCTCCGGACGCATTCCGCTCTCCCAGTTCCCGGTCATCGTCGGCGGCCGCTACGGCCTCTCGTCCAAAGAATTCACCCCCGCCATGGTCAAAGGCGTCTACGACGAGATGGCAAAGCCGCACCCCAAGAACCACTTCACCATTGGCATCGACGACGACGTCACCCACTCCAGCCTCCGCTGGGATGAGAGCTTCTCCACCGAGAGCCCCAAAACCGTCCGCGCCCTCTTCTACGGCCTCGGCTCCGACGGCACCGTGGGCGCCAACAAGAACTCCATCAAGATCATCGGCTCCGAGACGCCCAACTACGCGCAGGGCTACTTCGTCTACGACTCCAAGAAGTCCGGCTCGCTCACCACCTCGCACCTCCGCTTTGGCTCCGAGCCCATCCGCTCCACCTACCTCATTTCGCGCGCGAACTTCATCGCCTGCCACCAGTTTGAATTCCTCGAGAAAGTGGACGTCCTCGCCGCCGCCGAGCCCGGCGCCGTCTTCCTCCTCAACAGCCCTTACGGCCCGAAGGACGTCTGGCAGCATCTGCCCAGGACCATCCAGAAAACCATCCTCGACAAGCACCTTCACCTCTACGTCATCGATGGCTATCAGGTCGCCCGCGAAAACGGCATGGGCAACCGCATCAACACCGTCATGCAGACCTGCTTCTTCGCCATCAGCGGCGTTCTGCCCCGGGAAGAAGCGATCGCCCAGATCAAGAAAGCCATCCAGAAGACCTACGGCAAGCGCGGCGAAGCCGTCGTCCAGCAAAACTATGCTGCCGTCGACGCGGCCCTCGCGCATCTCCACGAAGTCAAAACTCCCGACGCTGTCACCGCCACCTTTGACATCCTGCCCGTCATCCCCGCCGCCGCACCGGCCTTCGTCCACGATGTCCTCGGCGCCATGGCCGCCGGTTACGGCGACAAGCTCCCCGTCAGCGCCCTCCCCGCCGGCGGAACCTTCCCGACCGGCACCGCCAAATGGGAGAAGCGCAACATCGCCCAGTTCATCCCCGTCTGGGATCAGGAGCTCTGCATCCAGTGCGGCAAGTGCGTCATGGTTTGCCCCCACGCCGTCATCCGCGCCAAGGTCTACGACTCCTCGCTCCTCCCCAACGCCCCCGCTTCCTTTAAATCCGCGAAGCCGAAATGGCGCGGCATGGACAACGACCTCTACACCCTCCAGGTCTCGCCCGAAGACTGCACCGGCTGCCAGCTCTGCGTCGAAGTCTGCCCCGCAAAGAGCAAGACCGACACCGCGCACAAGGCCCTCAACATGGCCGCACAGCAGCCGCTCCGCGTCCCCGAGCGCGCCAACTGGGAGTTCTTCGAGAAGCTGCCCACCGTCGGCCGCGACCGCCTCTCCACATCCCAGGTCAAAGACATCCAGCTCCTCGAGCCGCTCTTTGAATTCTCCGGAGCCTGCCAGGGCTGCGGTGAAACGCCCTACATTAAGCTGCTCACTCAGCTCTTTGGCGATCGCCTCATGATCGCCAACGCCACAGGCTGCTCCTCCATCTACGGCGGCAACCTGCCCACCACGCCCTACTGCCAGAACGAAGACGGCCGCGGTCCCGCCTGGGCCAACTCCCTCTTCGAAGACAACGCCGAGTTTGGCCTCGGCATGCGCCTCGCCGTCGATCAGCAGCGCAGCTACGCCGAAAGCCTCGTCGTAAAACTCGTTCCCGTCCTCGGCGATGACCTCGTCCGCGCCGTCCTCCACGCCGACCAGTCCAAAGAAGAAGGCGTCAACGCGCAGCGCGCGCGCATCGCCGAGATCCGCGCCAAACTCGCGACCATCGACTCACCCGACGCTCGTTCCCTCGACTCGATCGCCGACACCCTCGTCCGCCGCAGCATCTGGATCATCGGTGGCGACGGCTGGGCCTACGACATCGGCTTCGGCGGACTCGACCACGTCCTCGGCTCCGGCAGGAACGTCAAAGTCCTCGTCCTCGACACCGAGGTCTACTCCAACACTGGCGGCCAGGCCTCCAAATCAACGCCGCGCGGCGCCGTCGCCAAGTTTGCCGCCGCCGGCAAATCCACCAGCAAAAAAGACCTCGCCATGGAAGCCGTCGCCTACGGCTCGGTCTACGTCGCCCGCATCGCCCTCGGCTCCAACGACAGCCACACCGTCAAAGCCTTCCAGGAAGCCGAAGCATGGAACGGGCCGGCGATCATCATCGCCTACAGCCACTGCATCGCCCACGGCTACGACCTCTCCAAAGGCCTCGACCACCAGAAGGCCGCCGTCAACTCCGGCTACTGGCCGCTCATGCGCTACAACCCCGCGCTCCGCGAGGAAGGGAAGAACCCCTTCATCCTCGACAGCCGCGCGCCCTCGATCCCGCTCAAGGACTATGTCTACAACGAGACGCGCTACACCATGCTCCTTCGCGCCCATCCCGAGGCGGCCGCTGAGCTGTTAAAGGAAGCCACCGACGACATCGAGCGCACCTGGCGCGTCTACTCCGGCCGCGCTGCCATGGCTGGCCGTGGGGAAACCCCCAACATCTCCCCGCGTGCGGAAGAGAAAGAAGCCTCTCCCGCCCACGGCGACGACTAATCAACTTCCCCCGGAGCGCCACAAGCGTCTCCGGGCTTCGGCCAGTGCCGCGACGCAACCACCGGCACTGGCCCTTTCCTTTTTCCAGCCAAGAAGCGGCCAGCGAAAAACCGGCCAGCTAAAAACCGGACAGCTGAAAACCGGGTAGCTAAAATCGGGTAGCTAAAATCGGGAAGCGAAAAAAGAGAAGCAGAAAAAACAAGAAACGAAAAAATCGGATACCGAGTGAGCTTCCTCTGTGCTCCCCGTGTCCTCTGTGGTGGATAAATCCTCCCAGCTCCCAGCTCCTTCCTCCCAGCTCAGCTACCGGCTAGCTACCCGCTCCCCAGCTCCCAGCTCCTTCCTCCCAGCTCAGCTACCGGCTAGCTACCCGCTCCCAGCTCCCAGCTCCTTCCTCCCAGCTCAGCTACCCGCTACCGGCTCGAACAGCGCTCCTCCGCGCGCTGTTCTACAATGACGACAAGCCGCCCGCCTCCATCCAAACCGCATCATTCCGAGCCGGACGTGCATCTGCCATATATGATTGAGCACCCTCTGACGGAAGCCCTGACCTTCGATGATGTCCTTTTAACCCCTGCCGCCAGTGAAGTCGCCCCCGCCCAGGTCAGCACCCAGACCCGGCTCACCCAGCGCATTCCCCTCAGCACCCCTCTGCTCTCCGCTGCCATGGATACGGTCACCGAATCCCGCATGGCCATCGCCATGGCCCAGCAGGGCGGACTCGGCATCGTCCATCGCAACCTCACCATCGAGGAGCAATCCGGCGAAATCGACAAGGTCAAGCGCTCCGAGTCCGGCATGATCGTCGATCCCGTCACCATGTCCCCCGAGCAGCGCATCTCCGACGCCCTCGAGGTCATGCGCCGCTACAAAATCTCCGGCGTCCCCGTCACTCGCAACAAAAAGCTCGTCGGCATCCTCACCAACCGCGACCTCCGCTTCGAAACCCGTACCGACGTCCCCATCAGCGAGGTGATGACCAAAGAAAACCTCATCACCGTCCCCGTCGGCACCACCCTCGAGCAGGCCGAAGAAATCCTCCACCACCATCGCGTCGAAAAGCTCCTCGTCGTCGACGACAATTACGTCCTCAAAGGCCTCATCACCGTTAAGGACATCCAGAAAAAGCTCAAGTACCCCAAAGCCTCCAAGGACGAGCAGGGCCGTCTCCGCGTCGGCGCCGCCATCGGCGCGACGGGCGATTACTTGGAGCGCGCCGCCGAGCTGGTCCGCAACCGCTGCGATGTCCTCGCCATCGACTCCAGCCACGGACACTCCTCAAAAGTCATCGAAGCCGTCCGCGAAGTGAAGAAGAAGTTCCCCAACGTCGATCTCCTCGCCGGCAACATCGCCACCCGCGACGGCGCTCAGGCCCTCATCGACGCCGGCGCTGACGCCGTCAAAGTCGGCATCGGACCCGGCTCCATCTGCACCACCCGCATGGTCACCGGCGCCGGCATGCCCCAGATCACTGCCATCAGCGAGGCGTACAAGGCCGCCTCCAAAGCCGACATCCCGCTCATCGCCGACGGCGGCATCAAGTACTCCGGCGACATAGCCAAGGCCATCGCCGCCGGAGCCAGCGTCATCATGATCGGCTCCCTCTTCGCCGGCGTTGACGAGAGCCCCGGCGAAACAATCCTCTACCAGGGCCGCTCCTTCAAGGCCTACCGCGGTATGGGATCGCTCTCCGCCATGGCCCAGGGCGGAGCCGAGCGCTACTTCCAGGGCGGACAGGACGCCAACGTCGACGCCAGCAGCGAAAGCGTCGTCAACCGCGAACGCAACGGCAGCTCCAACCGCCTCGACAAGTTCGTGCCCGAAGGCATCGAAGGCCGTGTGCCTTATCGCGGGGCCCTCGAGGCCATGGTCTACCAGCTCGTCGGCGGACTCCGCTCCGGCATGGGCCTCTGCGGCGCAGCCACCATCGAAGACCTGCAGACCAAAGCCAAATTCGTCCGCATCTCCTCCGCCGGCCTCCGCGAATCCCACGTCCACGACGTAGTCATCACTCGCGAAGCCCCCAACTACCACGTCGAATAGCGGAACGGAAAGTGATCATCGCGAGCGCCGAAAAAGATCCGGCGCTTTTCCGTCTGCATCCGCAAAAACTTTCGGGAATAAAAAAACTCTGTCATCGCTGAGCGAGCCTTCCGAATTCGTTGCGCCGATTTTGGCGCAACAATCAATTCAGGCGCGAGTCGAATGGACCTGCATCAAGCCGGAGTAAAACCAACCGTCATCCCGAGCGAAGCGCCGGGAAGTATCTCTCCAGCGGTGAAGAGAGCTTCGCGGCGCGCAGCCGAGGGACCCCCGTAGCGAAACGAGAGATAAGCATCATCACAGCTCTCTGCGCGGAGGGATCGGTCGCGAAGCGGCCGAAAAAGGTCTGAAGCGGTGCGTCCCTCGGCCCCGCCCGCTCACCCCTTCTTCTTCTTACCGCCCTTGGAGCCCTTGCTCGACCCGCCCGACTGGCTGGCGCCGCTGCTGCCGCTGCTGCCCGAGCTGCCCGAACCGGCGCCGTCTGACAGGCTCGACAGCGTGCTCGCCACTGAGCTGAACTGGTTGGCCACTTTGCCGCTCACCGAGCCCACGGCCGCGATCGAGCCCAGGGCAATGAGGGCGCAAATCAGCGCGTATTCAATCAGATCCTGGCCCGAATCCCCCCGCAAAAGAGCCCTCAGCAACGTACGGATTGTTCTCATGATCCTTCTCTCATTCTGAAAATTCGTGGCCGCGCCCGCTGCGCCTCGGGTTCCGGTACGTTGTCCAGTGTGGATATATCGTCTCCCGACTTCATCCCGCATCCGGGGGAGTAGCCCGTGGCACTTTCGTTTCCCGGACCGTTGCGGTTTCGTATCAGGGTTTTGGCAGCAGCGATGACTTCAGTCATGCCGAAAAACCTCAAACATAGCGGGCTTTAGCCCCGCGCGCAGCGTTGCCGCCTGAGCGGCATGGAGCCTGCCCTGAGCAGGCCCGCGGCAGCGGGGCGCCGAACGGGGAGAAAGCCACGGCCCACAGGCCGTGGGAAAAGGCCCCCCAAAAAGGCGTGGCTTCAGCCCCCGAGGTCTTGTATCAGGGCATGACTTCAGTCGTGCCGAAGAGGCCTCCCAATAGGTTGGGGCTTTAGCCCCTGCGCGCACCGATGCCGATCGAGCGGCATGGAGCCTGCCCTGAGTAAGCCCGCGGCAGCAGGGCGCGCCGAACGGGGAGAAAGCCACGGCCTTCAGGCCGTGGAAAAAGGCCACCCAAAAAGGCGTGGCTTCAGCCCCGGGGTTCGCAAACATCCTGTGGATGACATTCGCCTAATCTTCGCCTAGACTCTTCTCCATGGGCGAGATGAAGCGCCAGATCGCCTGGGAAAACGAACAGCGGCACCGCGACCGATTCGCCTCCACCCTGGTCATCGCCGCCGCCATCATCGCCGCCGTCCGCCTCGCCCGCGACGACATCAGCACATCCTCCCCCCGCCTCCTGTCCGCGGTCGCCGACAGCGTCAACCTCGCCCGCACCATCTTAAAAAGAGTCACCGGCCGTTAGCGCAGCACCGGATCCGCGTGCCATTACCGAAACAAAGCGGGAGCCGCATTCACCCGCTTTGCCTTTCTCCGTTCCATAGTTATGGAATGTTCGGCAGAACCGCTCTCAATGCGGTGGCCATGCGAGGACCCATGAAATACGCTTCGCAGGTTGCCGTTGGATGGCTCGACGGTCCCATGCAGGTATCGGCATTGCCGGTGCCGTTGGGAGCCGCTACCGTCCCCGTCCCCGTCATCCATGGGGGCGTCGCTGTGGAAATGGGGACGAAGTACGTGTTCGAATCCCCAACGGCCTCCACACCCGCCTGAATTGCCTGTTCAGCCGCGATCAGCAATGCGGAAGGACCACTGGCCCCGCCCCAGATGCCGGTCACAACGATAGGCGCAGTGGGCACGAGCGAACGGAGCGTTTGCAGGTCGGTTGTCACCGCCGCCTGGATTTGGGCAGGGGTGTATTGTGCCTGATCGTTAGTGCCTTCGTTCACCACGATCAGCGTGCAGGTGGCGATGTTTGCCTGGTTTCCGCTGTTCGCCAGGATCGCCCCCAGATTCGCAGTCGCCGCAAGATAGCCGGTTCCGCCGACAGCAAAACTCCACACATCATCAAATCCCAGCACTCCCCTCAAAGCGCGGTTAGGCCATGTATCGAGAGGAGCGACCGGCATGCCATAGTCCCCGCTGCCGCCGCCGGCGGTATAAGAATCACCAAAGACGCAGGCCCGTGAAGTGATCGCCGGAGGCGCAGACACGGTCGACGCCGGGTCCACATAGACACCATAGAACCCCTGCCCGCCTCCAAGCGAAAAGACAGATATCGTCCGCGCCTTTCTTCCTCCGGCGTTTGTGAAGTCAACCGTTAAGAACATATTGGGGGCTTTTCCCGTCGATTGGATGGCTCCCGGATAGAGCAATTGCCCGTCCACCAGAATCTGGAATCCGCCGTTGCTACCCCCGACACCCTGGATCGTAAATTGCGGCGCGTCGGTCACGAAGCGGACCCCAGGCACATTCTCTGCGTTGCTGACGTACTCGCTGTGCGCCTGCAGTGTCGGCAGATAGCCATCCCAATTGACAAAACCGGCATAACTCCCCAAAAGCTGGTACTGCGGCGCCAGAGCGCCGGAAATGTCGGCTGGATAGGAAGCCGTAAGCGCAGCCGGAACCGCGGTATTCTGGCTCACGGTCGGTGACGGCGATGCAACGACCGGCGGTGCTCCGTAATAGAGCCAATACGCCGTGCCGTCGGCAACCACGGCGGCTCCCGTGCCGATGGGCCCTCCCGCTGTCGCCGACGTACCGGCCTCTGCGCAAATGTACATGTTGCCGGCGTTGGTCACGACGTTGCCGATGACATAGGCCGTATTGGCCTGCCACGCCGGCGGCGCGATCAAAGTCGAGCCATAGACGGTATCGATCGTCGTGGAATCGCTGGCGCTCGCATCGGAAGAACCGCCTCCCGTTACTGAGACCTGATTCACCTGCGGCGAAGATGCACTGTTATCGACATTCACCGTGGCGGTGATTGCCGGGTAGCTGCCGCCTGGGGCGAGTGAGTCGCTGCGGGTGCAGGAGGATCCGGAACAGGACCAGCCGGACCCCGACATAGAAACCAGAGACAAGGCGGAAGGTGGATTTTCCGTCACCGTCACGGTACCGTTGGTGGCTACGCCGGCTGTTGCATTCGAAACCGTGATCGTGTACGTGGCGCCCTGCTGGCCCTGGATGAAATCGCCGCTGTGCGCCTTCGCCACGCTGAGAATGGCGGTTGCGCCGTCGATCGTTGTGGTGTCGCTGGTGGTGGCCTCAGCTGATCCTCCCCCTGAAACAGAAACCTGGTTAACCTGCGGGGAAGAGGCGTCGATCGACACATCCACGGTGGCAGTGATGGGGGGATAGCTGGTGCCAGCGGCAAGGGCATCGCCGCGCGTGCATTGGGACCCTGCGCAGGTCCAGCCAGAACCAGCAAGGGAGACCAGCGTCAAAGCCGAAGGCGGTTCTTCTGTTACGGTCACCGTACCGCTGGTAGCTGCTCCGGCCGCGGCATTCGAAACAGTAATCGTATAAGTCGCGCCTTGTTGGCCCTGAATGAAGTCACCACTATGCGTCTTCGATACAGTTAGGATCGCCGAGGCGCTATTGATCGTCGTGGTGTCGCTTGTGCTTGACTCTGCCGATCCGCCTCCGGAAACCGAGACCTGGTTCACCTGCGGGGAAGAGGCAGCCATCGCCACGTTGACGGTAGCGGTGATGGCGGGAAAGCTGGCGCCGGGCATCAGCGAGTCGCTCCGCGTGCACGCGGATCCGGAGCAGGACCAGCCTGAACCCGCAAGAGATACCAATGTTAGGCCGGAAGGCGGATTTTCCGTCACCGTCACGATACCGGAGGTGGCTCCGCCGCCTGCGGCATTCGAAACGGTAATCGTATAGGTAGCGCCCTGCTGGCCCTGGGCAAAGTCGCCGGTGTGGGTCTTGGATACAGCTAAACTCGGGGCCGGCGAGGCGCTGCCTCCGCCGCTTCCTGCTTTACCGTTGCCGCTGCTGCCGGTTTGGGCACAGCCCGAGATTAACCCGAATGTAACAAGAATACCAGGAACGTAGAACGCCCACACTCGATTCGCCATCGATCCCTTTCTGCATGTTTCCAGCTAACTGCGAGGGGTGGGTGGCGCTCTGCCGGGGGATGCAAAAGAAGCGAGTCCCCGTTCCCTTGGATACTTGTTCGCTATCTTATAGGAGAATTCTGTCCATCAGCATCGCCCTTCGCGATGGATAAACAAAACGGTTAATCTTGGATTCAAAAGTCATCAACATACACTGGACGGCCTTGCTGGCTGAGGGGCTAAGGGGGAGAGCGGGGATCGGGCGAACCTAGGCGCAGCGGTTACCTTACCTAAGTACCCTCCCACCCCCACTTTTCCCTTGCCCTAACCTCTGCACCTTGCCATCCTAATATCAGTCCGAACCGCACCTGGTCGTAGCCTCGCTCCCAGCGAGGCTTTTTCTATTCAGGAGGTCTTCCTTGCTGCCCAATACCTGCCGCTCCGTCGCCAGCGACGGCCAACCGTGCCGCTGCTTCGCCGTCCGCCACTCCCAGTTCTGCCGCCACCACCAGCCGCCCGCTCCCAAGACCCGCCCCGTCCACCCCAGGTCGGCCGACCCCTCCGAAGCACCATCCCGGCCCATGACCCAGGCCGAGCTCACCGCCGCCTGGCGCACCTACCACCACGAAATTCACTCCACCACCGACCTCGACTCCCTCCAAAAGGACACCGAAGTCATCCTCACCGCCCTCGGCCACCGAAGGATCTCCCACCGCTCCGCAGGCCGGCTCCTCCAGGCCATCCAGGATCGCCGTGCCCAGCTCCTCGAAGCTGAAATCAAGGCGCAACTCTTTCTCTTGCAATATGTTGAGGCCATCCAGAAATCTCGCCAGTCCAAAACAGAAGGCCTCTGCTAAGTGATCCCGAATGAATCATCTGGCGCGCTGGAGCCCCATGGTCCATCCAGCAAATACTGAAGACAAAGGAGATAAGCGAGATCTTTAATCATTAAAAAAAGAGCAGCAAAATCCGCTCAGCCCCGGCTCACCGGCAGCTCCGCCAGCGACTCGTCATAGAGCCTGGCGACGTTACGGCCTGCGGCCTTCGCTGCATACAGCGCCCGGTCGGCTTCGCTCTGCAGAGTCTCCCAGGTCAGGTTCTCGCGGCCTCCTGAGACCGTGACGCCGAAGCTGGCGGTGAGCCGGATCAGGTGAGGCCCGAAGGGGATGGGCTTCTCGGCCAGAGCGATGCGGATGCGGTCGATGGCGGTGAGGGCGTCCAGGCCGGTGAGGCCGGTTGTGCCGAATCCCGGGAGGATGAGGACGAACTCCTCGCCGCCGAGACGGCCGACCACGTCGGCCTCGCGCACCATGTTGCGGAGGAAAAGCGAGACCTGGCAGAGCACGGCGTCGCCGCCGGGATGTCCGAAGCGGTCGTTGAGGAGCTTGAAGAAGTCGATGTCGAGGACGACGACGGCGAAGTTGGTGCGGGAGCGCTCGTAGCGGGCCAGCTCGACCTCGGCGGCGGCCTGCAGGCCGCGGCGGTTGAGCAGCTCGGTGAGGGGATCGATCATGGACTGGCGATTGAGATGGACGAGGAGGCGGGCATTCATCATCCAGATGAAGCCCAGCGGCAAGATGGAGCAGGAGACGACGTAGACCAGTCCGCTGGCGACTTCGACCGAGGGAGAGATGCGGCCGGGCATCTGGCCGGTGACGAGGAAGACGACGACCCGCGCGGTTTCGACCATGGAGTAGATGGCGAGGAAGGCGGCAATGGCGCGGCGGGGCAGGCGCGTCTCGCGGTCGCGGTTGAGCAGGATGAGGATGGCGGTGGAGCCGGTGATGAGGGCGAGGGTCGCGTCCTGGAGGGTGGAGGCGGCATCGAGCCGGCCGGTGACGCTCCAGTCGAGATAGACGGGCAGCGTGGCCAGGATGACGAAGAGCCAGAGCCATCGGGCGCGGATGCCCCGGCGAACGAAGCAGGCCACGGCCATGAAGAAGCAGGCGTAGCCGAGGGGCGCGGCTTCCATATAGACGCCGTCGGAGAGCCAGTGGGGCAGGATGGTGTAGCCGAATCCCAGGGAGGCGCCGGCGGCTCCCGCGATGTAGCCGAAGGCGAGCCAGCGCAGGCTGCGGTTGGCGCGGTCCTGCAGCGCCATGCAGGTGAGGATGACGGCGAAGCAGACAAGCTGGACGTCCTGAACGAAGCCGATGGCGTAGGTCAGCATGGATGAGGAAGGAGCCGGGAGCCGGGAGGCAGGAGGTTCAGTGCAGGGGGCCGGAGGTGCATGGGAGATTCATCTTAATTGGAAACAGGGATTAGGGAACAGGGATTTGGGATTGCGGAGGATGCGCGTGGCCCCTGGGGGAGGGGCCACTCTGTGAAGGCGCGGGTTAGTGCTTGTCGAACATGGCCATTACGTCTTTGCGGAGGGCGATGCGGCTGCTCTCGCGGGTGTAGAACATGTGGCCGCCGGGGAACTCGTGGACGGAGACCCGGGTGGGGTCGCCCATAACCGGCATCTGGTTGACGGTGAGGATGGAGCCCATGAAGGGGCAGGAGAGGTCGTTCCATCCGTGGACGATCATGACGCGGAGCTTGGGATCGGCGGCGACCGCGTCACGGAGCTGGGTGACGGAGCCTTCGCGCATGGCCTGGTCGTGGCTCCACTCCTCGTTCACCTTGTAGGAGAGCGCGTTGTAGCGGGCGTCGACCTTCCAGCCGACGACCTGGGTGTCGAAGTTGACCATGGCGGTGGTGGTGGGGGCGATCATGCTGGCGAGCAGCGGATCGTTGGCCAGATCGTACGGTGACCAGGGGAAGGGATCGAACATGGTCACGTTGGAGTCGTAGACGGAGCCGACCTTGCCCTGCTCGCGGTGGACTTCGCGGAGGTAGGCGCCGGTTTCGAGGCGTCCGCCGGACTGTTTGACGAAGGTGGGATCGAGGCCGGTCATCTCGGTGACCTTCTGGATCATGGCGTTCTGGAGGGTGGGGTCGGAGTTGCCTTTGATGAGTGCGGTGGCGTAGTCGCCGAGGGTGTAGTCGATAACGGACTTCATGGCGTCAGGCGTGAGCTTGCCCTGGCGCTCGAGGTTGGCGGCGGTGATGGAGGGAAGAGTGACCATCCACGGAAGCGGGGAGAGGTCGCCGTTCTGCTCGATGGTGGGGTTGAGGTAGGGCGAGACGAGGACGACGCCGTTCATGGCGACGCCGAGCTGCGACTGGAGGTAGTAGGTGATGCGGGGGCCGCGGAATCCACCGTAGCTTTCGCCGACGAGGTACTTGCGGGAGTCGAGGCGGCCGTTCTTGACGAGCCAGTCATAGACGGCGCGCGAGAGGTACTCGATGTCGGGGACGGTGGAGTAGAAGAGCTTTTTGGTCTGATCGTTGTCGACGAGCGAGCGGCTAAAGCCGGTGCCGATGGGATCGATGAAGACCAGGTCGGTGAAGTCGAGCCAGGTGCCGGGATTGTCGCGGAGGATGGGGGGATCGGAGGGGCTGTCGCCTTCGTTGCCGACGTTGTCGAGATGCTTGGGGCCGATGGCGCCGAAGTTGAGGAAGACGGAGGCGGCGCCGGGTCCGCCGTTGAAGGCGAAGGTGACGGGACGGTTGGGCTCGTCGACGGTGTAGGCGGTGTAGACGACATCGCCCGCTGCTTTGCCATCCGCATCGCGGGCGATGAGCGTACCTACGGTGACGGTGTAGGTGAGCTTTTTGCCGTCGATGGTGATGCTCTGCTGGACGTGGGCGTCAGGGGGCAGGGGCGGGAGCTTGTTGGCGTCGGGAACTTTTTCCTGGGATTGCGCGTTCTTTTCGGCAGCTGGTTTAGCCGCCGGGTGGTCGTTGTCAGCCTGAGCGACGGCGGGAAGGGAGGAGACAGCGCTGAGGCAGAGGAGGGCAAGCAGGGTGGCCAGGCGCCTGGAGACGCGGCCAGAGGTGATTATTTGCATGCAGTTACATTACATCGGCGACGGGATGAAACAGAATCAGCCGAGGCGCATCTATTTTTACAGGCGGGGGTTTGGAAGGGAATGGAACCCGCCGTGCTCTGTGGGTGATCGATGTCACATCGAGAAGTGAGCGGATTTGCGAGGATGCCGTCATTATCCCTGGAGGAGATGGGAAAAGGAGTGGGAAAAATGCAGACGCCCATAGATGCAGTGTTTGAAGGGATGGGATACGACGAGTACGGGCACTGGCACAGTGGACCGCTGATGGACTACTGGCGCTGGGGCTTCTCCGATCTGGCCGATGAGGGGATGCAGAGCACCGTCGCGGATCTGCTGGCGAAGGTGTGGCTGGGCGTGGGCCCGGGGTACATGACGGCGGACGAGCTGCGCATTCTGCGGGCGAGCGTGCCGGTGGCGGAAGAGATGCATCCGGTGATGGAAGCCGGAATGGTGTTTGACGCGTAGATGATCAGGGGGCGAGGCCGAGGCCGACGAGGTTGGCCGCCGCGATGATGATGAGCATGCCCGCCAGGAGCCAGCGCACGGGACGCGGACCGGAGCCCTTCCACTCGCCGAGCGCGAGACCCACCAGGCCGCCGAAGAGAACGTAGCCGCTCATGTGGAGCATCCAGTTGACGAAGAAGAGATGGGCGGGAATGCTCGCGGCTCCCCAGGCATAAAAGAAAAACTGAAAATACCAGAGGATTCCGCCTGAGGCCGCCATGCTGCCGTTGATGAGCAGAACGCGTCCGGGCTGGGCGAGATCGCGACGGAGGGAAAGGTCGCGCTTGAATCCGAGGCGCGTGAAGCAATACGCAAAGTTAATGAGCGCGCCGCCGCCCATGATGATGACGTAGCTGGGAAGAGCCGCGTAGAGGGGCTTGACGCCGGCGGCGACGGCGGCGGCGGCCATGGGACGAGCCGCGTCAATGGCGAAGGACATGCCGGACGAGAAGATGCCGCAGAGGACGGCGAGGATGAGGCCTTTGGAGAGGCTGAATTCCGCGACGCCGACGCCGAGGGCCTTCTCCTTGCGATGCCCGGCCCAGGAGACGGTGGCGATGCCGAGCAGAGCGGTGAGGATTCCGGCGAGCGTGTAGAGGCCGCCCCTGCTGGTGAAGAGGACGAGGAACTGGCCGTGCATGAGGGGCGGGACGAGGGTGCCGACGACGAGGGTGACGCCGATAGCGACTCCGATGCCGAGCGACATGCCGAGATAGCGCATGGTGAGGCCGTAGTTCACATTGCCGATGCCCCACATGGCTCCGAAGAGGAAGGTGCGGGTGAGGACGGAAGCCGGCATGCCCGCATAGAAGCCGAAGAAGTGAGGCAGGAGGATGAGGCTGACCATGAGCGGGAGCAGGATCCAGGAGAAGAGTCCGGCGACGGCCCAGGTGGTCTCCCAGGACCACTTCTTTACCTTCTCAATGGGTGCGTAGAAGCAGGCGGCGGACGCGGCGCCGACCATATGCCACCCGATGCCAGCGAGGATCAACCCCATGCGTGCACTCCTGAACGGCGGACTCTGTGGTTCCGTGCAGACGCGATCGCGGAGAAATGCGCCGGCCCGGGTGAACCTGACTTTGAAGCTGGCTCATTGTACGGGGCGGTGCAGCCGGTTCAAAACAGGCGTGACAGAATAAGACAGACCTATGGATACCGAGAGCCCTCGTTCTGAAGCAGAGACCGCCGCAGAGAATCCCACCGAAACGCCGACGGAGAGCAGCGAATCGTTTGGCGAACTGCTCGCCGAGTTCGAGCACAGCCATAAGAAAGAGCCCGGCCAGAAGCAGCTGGAGGGGACGGTGCTGTCGCTTTCGGCGGACAGCGTGTTCGTCGATATCGGCTACAAGGTGGAGGGCGTGCTGCCTCGCAGCGCGTTTCCGAACAACGCCGAGAAGGTGCAGGTGGGCGACAAGCTGGGCGTTTCGTCGAAGGGGCGGAATGCCGAGGGCTATTACGATCTGTCGCTGTTCCGGGTGAGCCAGCCGCGGGACTGGACGGCGCTGGAGGAAGCCTTCGCGCAGAAGACGCCGATTGTGGGAACGGTGACGGCCGTGGTGAAGGGCGGCCTGAGCGTGGATGTGGGCGTGCGCGCGTTTATGCCGCAGTCGCGGAGCGGTGCGCGCGACGAGAGGGAAGTAAACGACCTGGTGGGACAGGAGATCACCTGCCGGATCATCAAGCTCGATGTGGGCGACGAGGATGTGGTCGTGGATCGGCGCAGCGTGCTGGAGGAGCAGGCGCTGGCGCAGGCGCAGAGCCGCGCTGCGGGAATGCGGGAAGGCGACGTGGTGGAGGGCACGGTGCGGAACCTGATGCCCTACGGTGCCTTTGTCGATCTGGGCGGCGTGGATGGGTTGCTGCATGTGAGCGATTTGTCGTGGGCGCGCGTGGGAAGCCCGGAGGATGTGCTGACGGCCGGGCAGAAGATTCAGGTGAAGATCCTGAAGATTGACCCCGAGACACGGAAGATTTCGCTGGGCATGAAGCAGCTGCAGGCGGAGCCGTGGGAGGCTGTGCCGGGCAAGTACACGGCAGGCGATCGCGTGACGGGCCGCGTGGTGCGGTTGATGGATTTTGGCGCGTTTGTGGAACTGGAGCCGGGCGTCGAGGGGCTGATCCACGTGAGCGAGATGTCGTGGGTGAAGAGGGTCCGCAAGCCCAGCGACATTCTGAAGGAAGGCGACACGGTGGAGGCGGTGATCCTGAGCGTGCAGCCGGCGGAGCGGCGGATTGCGCTGGGGCTGAAGCAGCTGCTGGGCGACCCGTGGGCGGATGCGGCGAAGAAGTTTCCTGTGGGATCCGCGATTGAGGGGCCGGTGACGCAGCTGATGAAGTTTGGCGCGTTTGTGCAGATGGGCGAGGGCGTGGAGGGGCTGGTCCACGTGAGCGAGATCAGCGCGGAGAAGCACATCCATCATCCGCAGGACGTGCTGAAGGTGGGGCAGGTGGTGCGCGCGCAGGTGCTGGGGATCGACGCGGAAAAGCGGCAGGCGAAGCTGAGTATGAAGCAGCTGGTGCCGACGAGTCTCAAGGAGTACCTGGAAGAGCACAAAGAGGGCGATGGGGTTTCGGGGCGTGTGATCGAGGTGAGCGGCGATCGCGCGACGGTGGAGCTGGGTGAGGGGATTCGCGCGACGTGCGTGCTGGAGAAGGGTGCGGGGGCGGCTGAAGAGAAGGCTGGCGGTGGAGCGGATTTATCGGCGCTGACGTCGATGCTGCAGGCGCGGTGGAAGGGGCAGACAGCGGCGAAGGCGGCCGCGGAGCCGGTGCGGGTGGGTCAGATTCGGAGCTTCCGGATTACGAAGATCGATCGGGAGGCGGAGCGGGTCGAGGTGGAGCTGAGGTAGGGGTGCGTCGCGGGCGCCCCTCAAATTTGATAGCCGGCCTCGCGTCCGTGGCGCACCGCAAGGATAACGATTCTGCGGCCATCGAAATGGTAGAGCGCGAGATAGGCGCTGTGACCGAACTCGATCACCCATTCTCTGAACTCAGGAAGCATATGCTCCACCGGGCGACCGATTTCCGGATGAGCCCGGAGAGCGTTCAGCCCCTGTCTGACGGCGGCTACGGCGCGCCGCGCCGCGTCGGGGTTATTCTCGGCAAGAAAAGCCTCCAGGCGCGCAAGGTCCGCAATGGCTGGTGCCGACCAGGCTAAGTGTGGCATTTGGGGGGGGAGGCGCGCTTGCCGGCTTCCAGTTTGGCCAACCAGCGATCGGCTTCAGCTTCTGTCACGTGGAGTCCTGTTTCCTGGTAGTGTTCCCAGGCTGCAACGGCATCCTGACGCAACCGTTCGCGCGCTTCTTCGCGCTCCACATACTGCTCGACGGCCTCGCGAAGGATCCAGTGCGGTGTTCTGCGGCGGGATGCAGCAAGGCGCTGGATTCGGGCCTTGGTTTCGATATCGAGTTTCAGGCTGGTGATTGCCGTGCCAGACATAGTATTACCTTTAACTACTTTATCATACTGGATCCGTCCTACTGCATCGGCTCCAGGTGGGCTGTGAAGTGGCGGAGGAAGGGCGCTTCTTGCGTGAGGCGCATACCGCGGATCTTGCCGCGATTCTTCCAGACTTCGAGGATGACTTCGACCAGATAGTCCACGTGGCTCTGCGTGTAGACGCGGCGGGGGATGGCGAGGCGGACGAGGTCCATGTGGGCGGCGCCGGCGAACATGAGGGTGCCGATTTCGACGGAGCGGACGCCGCCTTCGAGGTAGAGCTCGCAGGCGAGAGCGACGCCGGGGAACTGGTCCTGGGGGATATGGGGCAGGAAGGCGCGGGCGTCGAGGTAGATAGCGTGGCCGCCGGGCGGCTGGACGATGGGAACTCCGGCGGCAGCGATGTGGTTGCCGAGGTAGGCGGTGGAGGCGATGCGGTAGCGGAGGTAGTCCTCGTGGAGGGCTTCCTGCACGCCGACGGCGATGGCTTCGAGGTCGCGTCCCGCGAGGCCGCCGTAGGTGGGGTAGCCTTCGGTGAGGATGAGCAGATCTTTTTCCTGCTGGGCGAGCTTGTCGTTGTTGGTGCAGAGGAAGCCGCCGATGTTGGCCATGCCGTCTTTTTTTGCGGACATGGTGCAGCCGTCGCCGTAGCGAAACATCTCCTGGGCGATTTCTTTGGGCGTTTTGTCAGAGTAGCCGGGCTCGCGGAGCTTGATGAACCAGGCGTTTTCGGCAAAACGGCAGGCGTCAAAGTAGAGCGGGATGCCGTGGCGGCGGCAGACGGCCGAGACCTGGCGGACGTTTTCCATCGAGACGGGCTGGCCGCCGCCGGAATTATTTGTCACCGTGAGCATGACTAATGGGATGTGCTCGCGGCCGTGCTTTGCGATGAGGGCTTCGAGAGCGGGGACGTCCATGTTGCCCTTGAATGGCGCGGCGACGGATGGCTGGCGGCCGGCTTCGGTGAGGAGATCAACGGCCTGGGCGCCGGTGAATTCGACGTTGGCGCGGGTGGTATCGAAGTGGGTGTTGTTGGGGACGATATCGCCCTTTTTGCAGGAGACGCCGAAGAGGATACGTTCGGCGGCGCGTCCCTGGTGGGTGGGGATCACGTGTTTGTAACCAAAGATGTCCTGAATGGAGTCGCGGAAGCGGACAAAGCTGCGGCTGCCGGCGTAGCTCTCGTCGCCTTCCATCATGGCGGCCCACTGATGGGTGGACATGGCTCCGGTGCCGGAATCGGTGAGGAGGTCGATGAGGACATCGTCGGCGGGGAGCAGGAACATGTTGTAGTGGGCGGCGGCGAGAAGCTGCTCTCGCTGGGCGCGGGTGGTCCAGCGAATGGGCTCGACGCTCTTGATGCGGAAGGGCTCGATGATGGTGCGGACGGGCATGTTCTTTCCCCTGGGTCGCGCGAGTTCGCCCGGTGAAAGAGCCGGGCCGCCGTGCCTATAGTAGACGTTGGCGTGGAATTCATGACGGACAAGTTGCCAGGGGGCATGGCGTGGGAATGACGGCGGAGGAACGCGATCGGCTGCGGGTGGTGCTGGTGCGGACGCGGAATCCGCTGAACATCGGCGCGGCGGCGCGGGCGATGGCGAATTTCGGATTCGGGCGGCTGCGGGTGGTTGCGCCGTATGAGCCGGCGTTTCGCGAGGCGCAGTCGGCGGTGGATGCGGAGTCGGTTTTGACGGCGGCTCAAGAATTTCGAGACGTGGCCGAGGCTGTTGCGGATTGCTCGCTCGTCGTGGGGACGGCGGAGGGCCGGCGGCGAACGCCGGAGGAGCCGCTGCGGGGGCTGGAGGCGGGCGTCGAGGAGATCCGGCGGCATCTGCGGAGCGGGGCGCGGGTGGCGGTGGTGTTTGGATCGGAGAAGCGGGGACTGTCGAATGAGGAGCTGGGGCCGTGCCAGAGGGTGCTGCGGATTCCCACGGAGGGGGCGCAGCCTTCGATGAATCTGGGGCAGGCGGTGGCCGTGGTGCTGTACGAGGTGATTCGGGAGACGGCGGCCGAGCCTGAAACGGGGATGGCTCCACTGGCGACGGGGGAGGATCGGGAGCGGCTTGTGACTCTGCTGGCGGAGACTCTGGAACTCAGCGAGGCAGCGCGAAGGGGGGAGCGCGCCCTGGGCGAAGAGAAGGTACGGCGGCTGGTGCGGCACATGGGGCTGACGAAGGCGGATGCGGCCGAGTGGATGGGCACGGTGCGGCAGGTGCTGTGGAAGCTGCGGGGCGGGATGGATCGACAGTGAGACGAGGAGGGTTGAGATGAGTGCAGGTCGCGTTGCGGTGGTGACGGGTGGGGCGCAGGGGATTGGGCGGCGGACGGCGGAGCTGCTGGCGGAACGAGGGTATCGCGTGGCGGTTTTCGATTTGCGCGCAGCGGCGGAGACGGTCATGGGGATTCGGCAGCGAGGCGGCGAGGCGATGGCGTTTGCCGGCGATGTGACGGATGAGGGTGCTGTCGAGCGGTTCGCCGAGGGGGTGATGCAGGCGTGGGGGCGCGTGGATGTGCTGGTGAACAACGCGGGGATCAGCCTGATTCGGGCGGCGGAGGAAACGAGCGCGGCCGAGTATCGACGGATGATGGAGGTGAATCTGGTGGGGCCGTTTCTGCTGGCGAAGGCGTTTGGCGGGCGGATGCTGGCGGCGGGGAGCGGATCGATTGTGAATGTGGCGTCGATTGCGGGGCTGGTGGCGGTGGCGGATCGGGCGGCTTATAACGCGTCAAAGCACGGGCTGGTGGGGCTGACGCGGACGCTGGCGGCGGAGTGGGGCGGGCGCGGGGTGCGGGTGAACGCGGTGTGTCCGGGGTGGGTGAAGACGGAGATGGATGTGGCGGACCAGGCGGGCGGCAGCTACTCCGATGCGGACATTACGCAGCGGGTGCCGATGGGGCGGTTTGCCACGCCTGACGATGTGGCGCGGGCGATCGCGTTTCTGGCGGATGGTCGGGAGAGCGGGTTTGTGAACGGTCACACGCTGGTGGTGGATGGCGGGTGGTCGTCGGATGGGAGCTGGGAGTCAGTGCGGCTGCGGAAGCGGTGAGGGAGCTGGAAAAAATCTCTTCCACTTTTGCGCATGTGTGGCAAACAGGGTACTTAGAAAACGGCATCCTGCTATGTGTGACAAACACGGTACTTAGCAACGCCTCTAAGTGCATATGTGATGAACAAAGGACTTAGGAGTTTGCCCGCACTTTGGCGGGATCCGCGGTTATGGGACGCGGATGGATGGGCCGGTGATTCCGTGGTGGATGAAAGCCCTCGGCAACTTCTCTGTTATGTCAAAGAGCGGCAGAACGCCGGCCGCCTGGGCGGCCGCTGAAGGAGAAAGCTCGGTCAGCGAGAGCGGACAGAGCTTTTCCTCCTCTTCAGGATAGGAAGCGGGTTGGGGAGAAGCAAGGGAAATCAGCAGGGCAGGCGGTACGGAAGTACCGTGGAGCATCGATCTTGTTTGGCGTTGAAAGATCGGTGGGATCATCCGTCGAAATGTTCGGATCAACGCCGCCCGGATCAGCAGGCGAAACGAGATCGTTCCACCCTGGGATATTTAGCACGTCGCCGCCCATCGAAAGCTGCGCCTGCATCAGCGCGTTCGGAACGAGCACGCCACTCTGAAAGAGCGCGGTGGAAACCATGCTGTTGTTCGCCATGTACTCGGCGAAATATTCGGGCTGGATGATGTCTGCAAGCTGGACTACCGCCATGACTGTGCCTCGATGGGATGGGATTGTCACATCCAGAGGCTTGCCGACTGGCGGGCTCTGCTCGCGACTGCGAGGGTGCTACATGGTGCAGGAGCGCGACTGCGCTTGAGAGAAAGTCGCAAACTTCGCCGCGTGTGTCAAGGGTGCTGCTGTGGAGAAGTTGCGTGCACATGATGGCGGACAAGGCACTTTGAAGAGAATGATTATCTATTGAGGTTCGAGTAGCCGTAGTTTTTCGGTTAGGACACCGAAGTAAATCGTCGCATTGTGCGTTGCCAATACCAAACAAGACCCGAGCTTGCAGAGTGCCTCTAGTCGTTGCGCTTCGGGCATTTCAATTTGTTCCAGTGCGGCATTCGCACGCCCAAAGGGAAATCGGCATACGGCCAAATCGACGGAATCGTTGCTCGCTTGTGTGAAGACTGGATGGTTTTCGGGCAAAGGTGCAGCCAAGGCTAGTTTCGACATCAGTCCCGCGACGTATTCCCCCGCCCGACCCATTGAGTTGAGATGTGCGATTAGAGCATCGGCAATGACTGCCGCGCCGGGCGTACCGAGCCGACCATTCTCAATGACTTTTAGGAGTTGCGCACACTGATTAGCCCACGCACTAAGTTCAAACGCGGCGTCCCATTCCTCTGGGATGAGCACGGTACTAACGTGCCAATCTTGTCGAGAAAACGGATGTTTGCGCTCCCACCAAAGTTTTCCGATGATCCAAGCAAAGTCAGCGGGAGTTGCGCGCAGTTCGTCATGTTCGGCAGTAGTAACAGCAGCGGTGCCTTTCCTGAGAGGATTCCACATAGTCTCCATCCTGCCTTTAGAGATCGCGAGTCCCAATGGTTCCTGCAAACATCCGATGCTCAAGCCACGTCAATGCCCTCTCGCTGAAACCAAACAGCATGGGGACCGCCAATAGGACCAAAGCGTTTATCACCGTGCACGGCAAGCCTCCGTGTGACGAACAGCCTGCACAGAGGCACAGCGCGTCGGCGAAGCTGTGGCCTTGGAAAGAAATTGGAACTACGCCCCAACCAAGCATGGCACAACCGACTATGCTCGCTGCAATGCCAATGGCAACCCGAAGCATGATGCGACGCTTGTACGCATCGAGTTCTTTTGAGAGACGAACTTCGAATTGAGGCATTCGTGAAAGCACGCTTACGCAGCTCCCCGCGATTCCCATCAGTAGTATGCAGATGACTACCAGCAGCGGGAATCGACAACTCCAATGGACGCACAGAAGAGCGGTCAATATCAGAAGGATGGTTGTGCCAAACAGCCAGCCCGCATAGCGTTCCATGGTGCTCTCGTATTCACTCGTGTAGTCGCGCCACGAATCAACTTCCTCGAATATCGACCGAAGCGCGCCGCGCGCCGCTACCGGCTCCAACTGGCCGCTCTTCAGTGGGGTGTCCAGCAGTTTGTGAAGCGCAGACACAATCGATTTAGGAACGCCCCACTCTTCCAACAACGCGATGGCGAGGCTGCCTTCCATCCACAACTCTTCGCGCGGGCACAGATACGCCCGGAATTGGCTTTGTTTCTCGGCATCATCCATGAGGTCGCCTAGCAAATCGTAGGAAGGTTCGGTAGCGGCCCGCGCTTCGATTTCCTTGATTTTTTTTATCAATTCGTTGAAAAGCGGTGTCTGTTCTTCGCGGTTTTCGCTGCGGGGGCGCTGCCACATCTGCTCCACTGCCAAGCGCTCGCCGTCAATAAATGACAAAGCCTTTGCGCGGCGTTTCTCGGTTTTCCATCTCGCATGCAGCCCCGGAACCCACCGCCACCACCACTTGCACATGTGACTGTCCTTCAGCTTTTCTGTTGATTCTGCCTTAACACGATAGCGCAACTCGTTATCGGGGCATGATCGAACTTCCTTATGTACCCCGATCTTGCCGACGAGGAGCCCCGCGCCCGTTGTGACCCTTCCTAGGGGGTGGGGGGGTGCATGGTCCGTCATGCTTTCGGACTCGGACCGCAGTGCTCGCAGTCTCCCAAACGCAGCGCCTCTGAGGGCGCTTATTCGACATCTAATTCGACATTTTGTGGGGCTGATGGGGAACGAGGCTGGAAGTTATTGATAAACAACGATGATTTGGTAGCGCCATCGGGGATCGAACCCGAACTCTCCGCCTTGAGAGGGCGGCGTGTTAACCAATTACACCATGGCGCCATGGAACAGAGCTCAGGGAGCAGGGCTCAGAGCTCAGAAGGAATCCGCGAGCGAGCGGCCTCTCTCACTATATCAGCTAAAAAGCGGCCAGCTAAAGTCCGGTCAGCTGAGAACCGCTCAGCTGAGAACCGGTCAGCTAAAAACCGGCCAGCGAGGATCTAAACGGTCGTGCCTCTGTGGCTGGGTGCATTCGTGCATAGACTGAATGTCATGCGCTTGTGGATTGCGGCGGTGGGCGCGAAGCCGCGGGCGGGTTTTGAGGATCTGGCCAGGATGTATCTGGAGCGGATGACGCCTTATGTGTCGGGCGTGGAGGCTCCGGTGTTCAAGTCAGAAGAGGCGCTGTGGGCGGCGGTCGAGAAAGAGCGGGCGCGGACCTCTCCACGGGTGGTGCTGCTGGATGAGCGCGGGAAGCAGATGGGGTCGGAGGCGTTTGCCGCGTGGCTGGGGCGGGAGCGGGATGCCGGGCGGCAGCTGGTGATCTTTGCGGTGGGGCCGGCGGACGGATGGGGTCAGAGCCCAGAGCTCAGAGCACAGAGCTCAGGAAATACGATGACTCTGTCGCTGGGAGCGATGACGATGGCGCATGAGCTGGCGCGGGTGGTGATTTGCGAGCAGGTGTATCGGGCGCTGACGATTCTGGCGGGGCATCCGTATCACAGGGGTTAGGACCCAGGGTTTAGGGATTAGAGTTTAGGGATTGAAAGGCGCGGAGGCGGAGTGGCGGAGACACGCAAGGGACTGATCCTGATTAACACGGGGCCGGGGAAGGGCAAGACGACCGCGGCGATGGGGACGGCGCTGCGCGCGGTGGGCAACGGGATGCGGGTGCTGATGCTGCAGTTCCTGAAGGGGAGCTGGCACTACGGCGAGCTGGATGCGGTGAAGGCGTTCGGCGAGAAGTTCGTGATGCGGCAGATGGGGCGCGGGTTTGTGAAGATCGGCGGAGCGGAGACGGATCCCGAAGATATTCGTCTGGTGGAAGAGGCGTGGGCGGAGGCGCGGGCGGCGATTTTGTCGGGCGAGTGGGATCTGGTGGTGCTGGACGAGATCAACTATGCGATCAGCTACGGGATGCTGGATCCGGCGCAGGTGGCGGCGACGCTGAAGGAGAAGCCGGAGATGGTGCACGTGATTCTGACAGGGCGGAACGCGCATCCGTCGCTGGTGGAGATTGCGGATACGGTGACGGAGATGCGGCAGGTGAAGCACGCGTATGAGAAGGGCGTGCTGGCGCAGTTGGGGATTGAGTACTGAGGGGCGGCTGGGAAGCGGGAAGCTGAGAAGCGGGAAGCTAAGAAGCGGGAAGCTGAGAAGCGGGAAGCTAAGAAGCGGGAAGCTGAGAAGCGGGAAGCTAAAAGCCGGTCAGCTAAAAAGCGGTCAGCTTAGAACCGGTCAGCTTAGAACCGGTCAGCTTAGAACCGGCCAGCAGAACCCGGCCCTCGGCTATGGCGGTTCTTTATCCGCCCGTCAGGGAAACGCGGTCCAGCGAGCCATCCTGCTCGGTTGCGCACTTGAGCAGAGTTTTCTCGAAGCAGTCTTCAGGGAAAGGGGCGATGGTGGGTTGCACTACTGACCGCTTTTTCGCTGGCCGGACCTAAGCTGACCGGTTCTAAGCTGACCGCTTTTTAGCTGGCTGCTAATTCCGCCATTCGTCGAAGCGGGCATCGCGGATGGCTGTTGCCAGGGATTCGATGTCGGGGGCGAGGACGCGGTCCTGCTCGAGACGGCGAACGGTTTGGCGGACCTGGGCCATTGCTTCGCCGACGCGGCGGGCGGGATGCAGGGGCGCGCGGTATTCGAGGCCCTGGGCGGCGCAAATGAGCTCAATAGCGAGGACGCGCTCGGCGTTCTCGACCACCTGATCGAACTTGAGAGCCGCGGTCATGCCCATGGAGACGTGATCTTCTTTGCCGCCCGAGGTGGGGACGGAATCGACGCTGGCGGGATGGGCGAGGACCCTGGCTTCGTTGAGAAGAGCAGCGGCGGCGACGTGGGCGATCATGAGTCCCGAGGAGACGCCGGGGGTTTTGGAGAGGAAGGGCGGCAGGCCTTCATTGATGTCGGGATTGACGAGGCGATCGATGCGGCGCTCGGCGATGGCCATGAGGGTGGTGAGGGCGATGGCGGTGGAGTCGAGGGTGAGCGCGAGCGGAGCGCCGTGGAAGTTGCCGCCGGAGAGGATGTCGCCTTCGGCGAAGACGAGCGGGTTGTCGGTGGCAGCGCCGGTTTCAATCTCGAGGGTCGCTCGGGCCTGAGCGAGGGCGTCGCGGACGGCGCCGTGGACCTGCGGCATGCAGCGGAGGCAGTAGGCGTCCTGCACACGGGGATCGTTGTGGCGGTGGGACTCGCGAATTTCGCTGTCGGCGAGCAGCGCGCGGAGGTGGGCGGCGGCGGCGATCTGGCCGGGATGGGGGCGGACGGCGTGGATACGCTCGTCAAACGGAGTAGGCGTCCCGCGGAGGGCTTCGAGGGTCATCGCGCCGGCGAGGTCGGCGAGCTCGGCGACGCGGAGAGCGCGGACGAGGGCGAGTGCGCCGACCGCGGTGATGGCCTGGGTGCCGTTGAGGAGGGCGAGGCCTTCTTTGGCTTCGAGGGTGAGGACGGAACGGCCGGTTTTGAGCAGGGCCATCGCGGCGGGGACCGGGCGGCCGTCCTGCAGGACCATGCCTTCGCCGATGAGGGCGAGGGCGAGGTGGGCGAGCGGGGCGAGGTCGCCGCTGGCGCCGACGGATCCGCGGGAGGGGACGATGGGGTGAATGCGATGGTTGAGGAAGAAGAGGAGGGTATCGACGACTTCGGGGCGAACGCCGCTGAAGCCTTTGGCCAGGACGTTGGCGCGGAGCAGGAGCATGGCGCGGACGGCGGGTTCCGGGAGGGGATCGCCGAGGCCGCAGGCGTGACTGCGGACGAGGTTGCGCTGGAGGTCCTGGACGGCGATGGATTCGATGTGGACGTCAGACAGTTTGCCGAAGCCGGTATTGACGCCGTAGGCGGTATCGCCGCGGGCGAGGAGGGAGTCGACGACGGCGCGGGAGGCCTGGATGCGGGACAGGGCGGCGGGGTCGAGGGCGGCAGGGCGGGAATCGATCGCGACCTGGGCGATGGCGTCGAGGCTGAGAGGCTCACCGGAGAGCAGGAGGGGTGTGGACATCACTCAGCAGGGTACAGGGTTCGGGGTACCGGGTACAGGTGACAGGTTGCAGGTTACAGGGTACAGGAGCAGGGTACAGGCGACGCCGGTTGCGATTTCTCAGGTAGGCAAGCGGGCTGCGCATCCATATAGTGATGTTTGCAGGAATCTCGGGACGGGACGGACGAGGCGGGAAACCGCAGGGAACCGCCGGCCGCCGAGACGAAGACGCCGGACAGGGCATCTGTATCTTTTTCAGGGAAGCGGAGAAACGAGGACATGAGTACAAGACCAATTGCGCCGCCGAAGGGCGAGCGGCAGAGCTATGTGGGTCCGTTCATCATTATTACGACCCTGTTCTTTCTGTTTGGGTTTATTACGAACCTGAACATGGCGCTGGTACCGCACCTGAAGAAGGTATTCACGCTGGGTTACGGATGGGCGATGCTGGTGGAGTCGGCCTTCTTCCTGGCGTACTTCGTGTTCTCGAGTCCGACGGCGAAGCTGATTGAGGGGATCGGCTACAAGAAGACGATTGTGGTTTCGCTGTTTGTGCAGGTGGTGGGCGCTCTGCTGTTTGTGCCGGCGGCCAAGCTGGTGAGCTTTCCGCTGTTTCTGGCGGCGATCTTTATCGTGGGCGCCGGGGTGACGGCGCTGCAGACGGCGGCGAATCCGTACGTGTCGATTCTGGGGCCGGAGCACAGCGCGCCGTTCCGGCTGACGCTGGCGCAGGCGTTCAACTCGACGGGCGGGATGATTGCGCCGATTATTGCGGGGCAGTTCATTCTGACGGATCTGGGCGCGAACGCTTCGCCGTCTCTGGTAGCCGGCACGGTGCGCGGGCCGTACATCGCGATTGCGGCCGGGTTGCTGATCCTGGGGATCGCGATGGCCTTTATCCATCTGCCGACCATTGGTGCGGCGACACGGGATTTCCGCCCCGCGGAGCAGGGCGGGCCGGTGCTGGACCAGAGCATCTGGAAGTTCCGGCACACGGTGCTGGGAGCGCTGGGAATTTTCCTGTATGTGGGCGTGGAAGTGGGGCTGGCGTCGATTGCGGTGAATTACTTCCTGCAGCAGGGCGTGAGCGTGGCGGCAACCACGCACTTCTTCAGCGGCTGGGGAGCGTTCGGCGGCTGGATCACGCACGTGTACGGGCTGACGGACCGGGTGGGGATTGCTTCGGCGCTGGTATCGCTTTACTGGGGCGGCGCGCTGATCGGCCGCCTGCTGGGATCGTGGATGCTGACGAGGGTGAAGGCCGGCGGGCTGCTGGGGACGTTCGGCATTCTGGCGACGCTGATGCTGCTGGTGTCGATGATGTCGAGCGGGCAGGTGGCGATCTGGAGCCTGGTGCTGTGCGGCTTCTTTAACTCGATCATGTTCCCGAACATCTTCGCGCTGGGCATTGCCGGACTGGGACCGATGACCAGCAAGGGGTCGGGGCTGATTATGACGGCGGTGGTCGGCGGCGCGATCATTCCGCTGCTGCTGGGTCTGCTGGCCGACCGGTACGGAATCCAGCATGCGTTCCTGCTGCCGATGTGCTGCTACATTTTCATCGCGTTCTACGGACTGGTGGGGCATAAGCCCAGCCGTCGGGTGGCGTAGGTTTCAGGACGCTGTTTCCAAAGCGGCTCTCCGGTTCGCCGGGGGGCCGTTTTGCTTTCTCCGCCGGGGGGGTGTCGGCAATCTGTTGTGGGGGAGCAGGTTAGGCAAACGGTCGGCTGGCCGCGGTGACGAAGGCGCGACTCTTCAGCGGGGAAGTGTCTGGTTTCTGAAACTTTAGCGGAACCTGCTCGTCAGATTGGCAGTGCTTCTGACCGGGGCGCACAATCATAAAGGAAGAATGAAGCGAGCAGAACAAAGGCTGTTGGTGTGGGCGGCGGCGCTGGCGGTGATGCTGGCGTGCGGAACGATGGTGCGGGCGCAGCAGGCGGGCGCCAGCCGTGTGCTGGGAACGGTCGAGTCCGCCAGCGGGACCACGGTGGTGGTGAAGACCGACGCGGGCGCGAGCGCGAAGGTTACGGTTCCGGATACGGCGAGGATCCTGCGCACGGCGCCGGGGCAAAAGACGCTGGCCGGCGCGACGAAGATTACGGTGAGCGATATCAGCGCGGGGGACCGCGTGCTGATGCTGGTGGCCGGCGATCCGGCGACGGCGTCGGTGGTGGTGGTGAACAAGAAGAGCGATCTGGAAGCGCGGCAGCAGCAGGAACAGGCGGACTGGCAGAAGCGCGGCGTGGGCGGGATTGTGAAGAGCGTGGATGCGTCCGCGGGCACGGTGACGATTGCCGCGGGAGCGCGGACGGTCACGATTCACACGACGCCGAATACGGCGGTGCGGCGGTATGCGCCGGACTCGGTGAAATTCAGCGATGCGCAGGCCTCGACGCTGGCGGCGATTCAGCCGGGCGATCAGGTGACGGCGCGGGGCGACAAGAGCGCCGACGGGAGCGAGGTAACGGCGGAAGAGATTGTGTCAGGGTCGTTCCGCAACATTGCGGGGATGGTGGTATCGACCGATCCGAGTGCGGGGACCTTCGTCGTGAAGGACCTGATGACGAAGAAGACGGTGACCATTAAGACGACGCCGGACTCGGATATGCGCAAGCTGGATCCGCAGATGGCGCAGATGATCGCGATGCGGCTGAAGGGCGGCCAGGGCGGCGGCACGGGTGAGCATCGAGCGGCTGAGGCGGGTGGCGCGGGACCGGGCGGAGCCGCGGGGCAGCCGGGGATGCGGGGGCCTGGAGGGAACGGGAATGGCGGCGGAGGCCTGGCGCGGGTGCTGCAGCGTTCGCCGGAGATTCACGTAAGCGATCTGCATAAAGGCGATGCGGTGATCATTGTGGCGACTTCGGGCAAAGCGGAGAGCGCGACGGCGATTCATCTGGTGGCGGGGGTGGAGCCGATGCTGCAGGCTTCAGCCAGCGGCAGCCAGAGCATGTTTTCGTCAGCCTGGAACCTGGGCGGCGGTTCAGGCGGAGGGGACGAAAGCGGCGGAGAAGGGAATCCGTAGAGAAGGACAAAGAGTGTACGGGAGCCGGCGGAGATGGCCGGCGGGCCGCCAGGAGCGCCGCAGAGACTGCGATGGGCGGCGCAGAACACGAAGAACGAAATCCAACGAATGGACATGGGAACTGTGACACTGAGAAGTCTCAATTACTCGAAGTGTAGGACTGAGGCGGCGCAACTTGTGCGCGCTGCGGGGCTGGGGCTGGCGATGGCGGCGGGTATGGTTCTGGGCGGAGCTCCGATGCTGGCGGCGCAGACGGCGCAGGCCAACGCGCAGACGGCCGGGGGCCTTCGCGGCCAGGTGACCGATCCGACGGGAGCGGTGATTCCGCACGCGACGGTCGTGGTGCGGGATACCGCCGGGCGGGTTGCCGGGAAGGCGATCTCGGACAACGGCGGCGAGTATGCGATCCATGGGCTGGCGGCCGGCAAATACAGCGTGACGGTGACCGCAGAAGGCTTTGCCGCCTACAGCGTGCCGGGGATCGCAGTGGCGGCCGGGCAGATGAAGAATCTGAATCCGGCGCTGACCATCGCGGTCGAGAAGCAGGAAGTGCAGGTGCAGGCGGAGAACACGACGATCGGCACCGGCGCGGATGAGAACGCGAACGCGGTGATCATCAAGGGCAACGATCTGAATTCTCTCTCCGACGATCCGGACGAGCTGCAGAACGAGCTGCAGGCGCTGGCGGGGCCATCGGCCGGGCCGAACGGCGGCGAGATTTACATCGACGGATTCACGGGCGGGCAGCTGCCGCCGAAGTCGTCGATCCGCGAAATTCGCGTGAACCAGAATCCGTTTTCGGCGGAGTACGACCGGCTGGGCTACGGCCGCATTGAGATTTTCACCAAGCCGGGAACGGACAAGATCCACGGCGGCTTCCAGATCGCGGGCAATTACTCCTCGTTCAACTCGGAGAACCCGCTGCTGGACGGCGCATCGGAGCCGTCCTATTACTCCTACTTTATGCACGGGAACGTGGGAGGGCCGATTACGAAGATCTCGTCATATTTTGTGAGCGGATTTGGAAGGAAGTCGGACAATGTGAACGTGCTGAAGGCGCTGGATCCGACGGCGATCAGCAACAACGTGGCGAATCCGCCGTCGCTGAACGAAGCCTACAGCTATCCCACGTCCTTTCTGGTCGTGAGTCCTCGGGTGGACATCCAGCTGGGCAAGGCGAACACGCTGACGGTGCGGTACGAGTTCAATCGCGACAACACGACCAACTCAGTGAGCGGCGCCTACGCTTTGCCGTCGCAGGCGACCAATGACGACGATATCGAGAACGAGCTGCAGGTATCCGACAGCCTGGTGCTGAGCAAGAATCTGGTGGACGACATCCGGTTCCAGTACCGGCGGGTTCGGGATAATTCGTCGTCGGTTTTGACCCTGCCTTCGTACTCGCTGCAGCAGCAGTTCACGGCGGGCGGAAACAGCCAGCAGTCGGTCAACGACAACGAGGACAACTTCGAGTTTCAGAATTACGTGTCGGGCGCCTACGGGCCGCACTCGCTGAACTTCGGAACGCGGCTGCGGATGTATCACGATGTGAACAGCACGACGAGCGGCAGCAACGGGTCGTACAGCTTCACCAGCGCCTCGAGCTTTGTCGGGTGCCTGGATAACCCGCCGGCGGCCAGCTGCCAGCCGGCACGCTACACCTACACGCAGGTGAACAACCCGGTGGCAAGCGCGACGCTGTTCGACGGGGCGCTGTTCTACCAGGACGACTGGAAGGTAAATCCGCGGCTCACCTTCAGCTATGGCGTCCGCTGGGAGACGCAGAACCGGATCAGCGACAAGGACGACTGGGCTCCGCGGTTGGCTGTGGCTTATGCGCTGGGGCGCGGCAACAGCAAGCATGCGGCGAAGACGGTGGTCCGTGCCGGCTACGGGTGGTTTTACAACCGGTTTACGGTGCCCAACGGATTCGGGTCGAGTGAGCCGTACATTATGACGGCGATCCACAACAACGGCGTCAACCTGGTGCAGTACATTCAGAGCGGCAACATCGCCTTCAATCCGAACCAGGCTACGCCGCTGACGGGGAGCACTTCAGGAGCCACGACGGGCATCAACGCTCCGACGCAGTACACGATCGCGCCGAATTTCAAAGCTGCGAACGATATGGAAGCGGCGGCAGGCGTGGACCGGCAGATCACGAAGACGATGACGGGGAACGTCACGTATGTGTTTTCGCAGGGCGTCCACCAGTTCTTTACGGACAACCTGAATGCGGCGGCGGAATACCCGCTGGCGGATGCGAAGGCGGGGATTTATCCGACGACGATTCCGAATGCTCCGGCAAGCAACAATCTGCAGTACCAGTCGGGGGGCTTCTACAAAGAGCACCAGATCATGGTGACGTTCCGGGCGAATTATCGGAAGTTCAGCTTCTTCACGAACTACACGTACACGGACGCGAAGGGCGACACGAGCGGCATTGGGACAGTGCCTACGGTTTCGAGCTATCCGGGGCTGGATTACGGGCGGACGACTTTCGACGTGGCGAATCGCTTCATGCTGTTCGGGAATTTCATGCTGCCGTTCAAGATCTCCGCTTCGCCGATGGTGATGGCGAACTCGGGAACTCCATACAACGTGGTGACGGGCAGCGAACTGACGGGGAATAACCAGTTCAATGCGCGGCCGACGTATGCCAGCAGCTGCAGCGAGCCTGGGGCTTTCCAGCCGGCTGGATTTCCCTGTATGGACACGCTGCCGTACGGTTACGGGGCTGAATCGGGCAGCGGGAGCACAATCGAGCCATTCGCGGTTGGGGAGAAGATGATTCCGTACGGGCTGGGCACGGGGCCCTCGAACGTGAGCGTGAACATGCGCCTGAGCAAAGTGATCGGCGTTGGGCCGAAGCTGGCTGAGGGGCAGCACGGAGCTGGTGGCGGCGGCGGCTTTCACGGCGGCCCCCCAGGACTCGGCGGAGGCGGCCTGAGCGGGAATCGCGGCGGTCCAGGGCGGATGGATCAGGAGGCTGCTCGGAAATACAGCCTGAATCTTTCGCTGTGGGCCACCAACATCCTGAATCACGAGAACCTGGGCACGCCGAGCGGGGCGCTGAGCCCATCGCCGAATCCGACGACGGGGCAACTGGATCTGAGCAAGTATTTTGGCCAGTCGCAGACGATTGCCGGAGGCTTCTTCCACGGACCCAGCGCGGGCAATCGCGTGATCATGATGCAGGCGGCGTTTAACTTTTAAAGGCAGCTAAGAAGCGGTCAGCTGAAGTCCGGACAGCTAAAAAGCGGTCAGCTGAAGTCCGGTCAACGGAGCTGTGGCTTGAGAGTGCCTTCAGCTATCCGCATTTAGCCAGCCGGATTCTCGCGGCTTTGCTGTTCCTTCCACAAGCGGTAAAGGCCCCAGGCGGCGATTGTGCAGCCGTCCTGAATCGTGCCATCGAGAAGCATCCGCTCGAACTCCGCGATCGACGCGGTGCGCAGGATGAGGTCGTGCTCTTCCGGGTCGGGATCGGCGCCGGCGGGCGTGAGGCCGGTGGCCAGGAAGACATGCTGCTTCTGGCGGGCGAAGCCGTAGGCGATCCACAGGCTGCCGAGGCAGGTCATGGTCCGTGCAGTCAGGCCGGTCTCTTCACGGAGCTCGCCGCGCGCGAGCTCCTCAGGGTCGACATCGGCCGTCTCCCATCCACCCTGCGGCAGTTCAAGGCTGCGCTGCTGGATGGTGTAGCGGAATTGCTCGACGAGGTAAACGCTGTCGCCCTGAATGGGGATGATGACGGCGCAGTCGTCCTTCTCGACCACGCCATAAATGCCGCGGGCGCCATTGCTGCGCTCGATGGCGTCCTCGCGCAGGCGCAGCCAGGGATTGCGATAGATCTCGCGGGAGGAGAGAGTGCGGATGCTCATCTTTACCAGAGTAGCTAAGAAGGGGAGCAGCTAAAAAGCGGGTAGCTAAAAAGTGGGCAGCTAAGAAGCGGTCAGCTGAAATCCGGTCAGCTGAAAAACGGTCAGTTAGAAACCGGCCAGCCAGGAGACTCTTTTTCTGGGGTCATTTTTCGCCTGCTTGCGCCTGGCGTACCGCTTCTTTCGCTGACCCGATTTCCGCTGGTGCTTGTTTGCCTTGAATCGTTGCTGTCCGTACCATAGAGGAGAGACAAAACAACGGCTGGCGCTGCGGCCTCGGACAGGAGGCGCGGAACATCCGGTTGAACCTATCTTGCCGCTTCCCCCTCAGATCCGCAGCCATAGAGCCTGCGAGGACCGGGCGGGAAGCCGGCCCGGGAAGGGCACACACGTTGACATCAGAAGAGACGACAGAGACGGGCGCCGCAGTGGCGGCTGACCATGAAAATGCTGAGCCGACGCCAGGCTCCGGCGAGGCCGCCGGCGCGCACCCGCACGCGCAGGCCAGCCTGAATCCGGCATGCACGCGCGAGGTGGAGGTTGAGGTTCCGGCGGAGGCGGTGACGAAGAGCTTCCGCGACGTGACGAAGCGCTATCAGAAGCTGGCGCGGATTCCGGGTTTCCGCCCCGGCAAGGTGCCGGAGAGCGTGCTGCGCTCGCGCTTTGCAGGAGCGATTAAGGAAGAAGTGGTGGAGGCGGTGGTGCCGTCGCACTTCCGCGAGACGATCGCGCAAAAGGGGCTGCGGCCGGTGTCGCAGCCGCAGGTGACCGACCTGAATCTGCAGGAAGGGCAGCCGCTGCGGTTCAAGGCGGTGTTTGAGGTTGTGCCGGAATTCTCGGTGGACGGCTATCCGGATGTTCGGGTGGAGAAGCCCGACACTGAGCTGACAGAAACCGAGTACCAGGCCGAGCTGGATCGGATCCGCGATGCGCGCTCGACGATGGAGGCGGTAGCCGAGGACCGCGGCCTGGCGGATGGCGACTGGGCGCAGATCAGCTTTACCGGGGCGCTGGATGGGGAGAATGCGGAGGGGGAGAATCAAACCCCGCAACCCATTGAAGGACAGGACGTCTCGGTGGAAATCGGGGGCCCGGATACGGTGCAGGCCTTTAGCGACGCGCTGCGGGGGTCGAAGCCGGGGCAGGAACTAAAGTTTGAGGTGACCTATCCGGGGGATTTCGGACAGAAGCGGCTAGCGGGTAAAACGGTCGCGTACGCTGTCGAGGTGCGCGGGATTCAGAAGAAAGTGAAGCCCGAGCTGAATGACACCTTCGCGAAGGAAATGGGGAAGTACGAGAACCTCGAAGACTTCGAGAAACAGCTCAGGGAACACCTCGCATCCGATAAGAAAAACAGGGTTCTGGCCGATACACGGAATCGCCTGGTGGACGCCCTGGTGGCGAAGTTCGACTTTCCGGTGCCCGAATCGATGGTGCAGGGCCAGGTGGATACGCGGCTGGAACGGGGGCTGCGGGCGCTGGCGGCACAGGGCATGCGGACCGAAGATATGCGCAAGCTGGATTTCGATCGGCTGCGCGAGGCGCAGCGGGAGTCCGCGTTGAGCGAAGTGAAGGGAGCGCTGGTGCTGGACCGGATCGCGGATGTGGAAAACGTCCAGGTCAGCGATGAAGAGATGGATCGGGAACTGATGGTCATCTCGTTGCAAACGCGCGAACCCGTTGAGGGCCTGCGGGATCGTTTGACCCGTGAAGGCGGTCTGGCTAGAATTCGGGAACAATTGAGAAGGGAAAAGACGAGCAATTTGCTCGTCGAACGCCTCTCCTGATGAAGTGCCCCGCGAGTGCGGGGGTGATCCATGTCACTGACGATGCGGCGGGAATGCCGCAGAACTGAGAGTAGAGAGAAGTATGGCGTTAGTTCCGATGGTCATCGAGCAGACGAGCCGCGGCGAGCGGGCGTATGACATTTATTCGCGTCTGCTGCGCGACAACATTATCTTTCTCGGTACGCCGATTGATGATCAGATTGCGAACCTGGTAATTGCGCAGCTGCTGTTCTTGTCCGGGGAAGATCCGGAGAAGGACATCCAGCTGTACATCAATTCTCCGGGCGGATCGATCACGGCGGGACTGGCGATCTACGACACGATGCAGTTCATCCGCAACGACGTGGTGACGTACTGCATCGGGCAGGCGGCCAGCATGGGCGCCTTTCTGCTGATGGCGGGGACCAAGGGCAAGCGCTTCGGGCTGCCCAACTCGCGAATCCTGATCCACCAGCCGTCGATGGGCGGGCTGGCCGGACAGGCGACGGACATCGACATTCACGCGCGCGAGATCATCCGCATCCGCGAAATCACGAACAAGCTCATGGCCAAACACACGGGCCAGAGCCTCGAGAAGATCGAAAGGGACGTGGAACGAGACTTCATCATGAACGCTCCGCAGGCGAAAGAGTACGGGATCATCGACGAGATCATCGATCGCCCACGGACCAACCAGTAGGGACTCCCCCACAGGGCCTCGCTGAGCAGTCAAGGAGTATGCCGGGATGAAAACGCGAACGGGATCGGATGAAGCGCTGCGCTGTTCGTTCTGCCATAAATCGCAGGACGCCGTCGCCAAGTTGATTTCATCTCCGAGCGACTATCCGCGCGCTTACATCTGCGATGAGTGCGTTGCGGTTTGTAATTCCATTCTGGAAGACGATCGGACGGAGGCGCAGACCGGTGCGGCTCCCACGCATCTGCCCAAGCCGCTGGAAGTGAAGGCGTTCCTCGACGAGTACGTGATCGGGCAGGAACAGACGAAGAAAAAGCTGGCGGTGGCCGTCTACAACCACTACAAGCGCGTGCAGATGAACCGGACGCGCGGCACGGATGTGGAGCTGTCGAAGTCGAACATCCTGCTGGTGGGGCCGACAGGCAGCGGCAAGACGCTGCTGGCGCACACTCTGGCCAAGATGCTCGACGTGCCGTTTGCGATTGTCGATGCGACGACGCTGACCGAAGCCGGGTATGTGGGCGAGGACGTTGAGAACATCATCCTGAAGCTGCTGCAGGCGGCCGACGGCGATGTGGCACGGGCACAGACCGGCATCATCTACATCGACGAGATCGACAAGATCGGGCGCAAGGACGAGAACCCCTCGATCACGCGCGACGTTTCCGGCGAGGGCGTGCAGCAGGCGCTGCTGAAGATCCTCGAGGGAACGGTGGCCAATGTGCCGCCGCAGGGCGGACGCAAGCATCCCCACCAGGAATTCACGCCGGTGGACACGACGAACATCCTGTTCATTTGCGGCGGAGCGTTTGTCGGGCTGGAACGCGTGGTGGGCCGTCGCGTGGGCAAGAAGGCGCTGGGCTTCAAGGCGCTCTCCGAGAAAGAGCTCGAGCCGGGCGGCGGGCTGATCCGCGCGCAGCGCGACAGTGAACTGCTCCGCCAGGCCGAGCCCCAGGACCTGATCAAGTTTGGGCTGATTCCGGAGTTTGTGGGACGGCTGCCGGTGATCGGCATTCTGGACGAGCTGGATGAAGCGGCGCTGGTGGAGATCCTGACCAAGCCGCGGAACGCGATTCTGAAGCAATATCAAAAGCTGTTTGACTACGAAGGCGTGAAGCTGGGCTTCACCGACGATGCCACCCGAGCGGTGGCACAGGAAGCTCTGCTGCGCAAGGTGGGTGCGCGCGGACTGCGCATGATCCTCGAAGAGCTGATGCTGGACCTGATGTATCACCTGCCCAGCAACAAGAAGGTGAAGGAGCTGGAGATTCAGGCGGAGATGGTGCACAACCGGAATCTCTCGATGATGCTGCTGGATAAGGCCGGATAGGCCGCCGGAGGGCTGTCCCGAGGCGACGCAGTTTGTCGCTTGCGCGAGGCAGCCGACGGGCATAGATTGCGACGTTGCAGCATGTTGCGACGTCCAACAGGCATGTGAGCGCTCCTCTTTGCTGCTCGTGCCAAGTTCACTTCCCCATGCCGACAAAAACAGCAGCGCCTCCCCGGAATGGGTTACTCTTTTCATAAGAGCGCGACCCGTTAAGGTTTTGAATCGAAGACAAGCCACGAAAGGAATCCCGTGAGCCAGCCGTCCAAGGAAAGCCGGGAACGCAGTGAACTTCGCAAGTTCCCCATGATGCCCATTCGGGACATGGTGATTTTCCCGCACATGATGACCCCGTTCGTGGTGGGTCGCGAGTCGAGCGTGCGGGCGCTGGAAGAGGCTCTGAACGGCGAGCGCAAGATCTTCCTGGCGACCCAGCACGACGCGCGCATCGACGAGCCGCGGCCGGACGAGATCTTCCAGGTGGGCACGGTCGGCAACATCGTGCAGAGCGTGCGGATGCCCGATGGGAATATCAAGGTCCTGGTGGAGGGCCTCGAGCGCGCGCGGGCGACCGAGATCAGCGACGCGGATGGGTTCTTTGTGGCGACGGTGAAGATGGCCAAGCCGCTGACCGAGACGACTCCGCAGATAGAGCAGCTGGTGCAGCGGGTGACTTCGCTGTTCGAGCAGTATGTGAAGCTGCAGCAGTCGCTGAATGTGGAGACCGTGGCGTCGGCGATCCGGACGGATGAGCCGTCGAAGCTGGCGGACACGATCGCGGCGAATTTGCAGCTGGAGGTTCCGGACAAGCAGGAACTGCTGGACATCTTCGATTTGCCGGAGCGGCTGCTGAAGATTGCCGATGTGCTCGATATCGAGATCGAGAAGCTGAACATGGACCGCAGCATCCAGTCGCGGGTGAAGCGGCAGATGGAGCGGGCGCAGAAAGAGTACTACCTCAACGAGAAGATCAAGGCGATCCAGAAAGAACTGGGGCGCGGCGAAAAGAGCGAATTCGACGAGCTGAAGAAGAAGATTGAAACGGCCGGCATGCCGAAGGACGTCTTCGAAAAGGCGACTCAGGAGCTGAAGAAGCTCGAAGCCATGCCGCCGATGTCGGCCGAGTCCACCGTTTCGCGCAACTACCTGGACTGGCTGCTGGCTGTGCCGTGGAAGAAGAAGTCCAAGGAGACGCGCAGCATCGACCACGCGGAGAAGGTGCTGAACGCGGATCACTACGGCCTGGAAAAGATCAAGGAGCGCATCCTCGAATTTCTGGCGGTGCGCCAGCTGGTGAAGAATCCCAAGGGATCGATCCTGTGCTTCGTCGGACCTCCGGGCGTGGGCAAGACGTCGCTGGGCATGTCGATTGCGAAGGCGACCGGTCGCAAGTTCGTGCGCATGTCGCTGGGCGGCGTGCGGGATGAGGCGGAGATTCGTGGGCACCGGCGGACGTATATCGGCGCGCTGCCCGGACAGATCATCCAGTCGATGAAGAAGGCGGGCACGCGGAACCCTGTGTTCATGCTGGACGAGGTGGACAAGATGGCCTCGGACTTCCGGGGCGATCCGGCGTCGGCGCTGCTGGAGGTGCTGGATCCGGAGCAGAACCACAGCTTCCAGGATCATTACCTCGACGTCGAGTACGACCTGTCGCAGGTGCTGTTTGTGGCGACGGCGAATGTGCTGCACACGATTCCGGCTCCGCTGCAGGACCGCATGGAGATTCTGCGGCTGCACGGCTACACGGAAGTGGAGAAGCTGGAGATCGCCAAGCAGTATCTGGTGAAGAAGCAGCGGGACAACACCGGGCTGACCGAGAAGAACGTCGTCTTTACCGATGGTGCGCTGACCGAGATGATCCGGAGCTACACGCGGGAAGCGGGGGTCCGGAACCTGGAGCGCGAGATCGGCAATGTGGATCGCAAGGTGGCGCGCAAGGTGGTGAAGGCCGGAGCGAAACACAAGGAGACGATCACGCCGGAGAATCTGTCGGAGTTTCTGGGCGTGCCGAAGTTCCGCGACTCGCTGGTGCACGAGAAGAGCGAGATCGGCCTGGTGAACGGGCTGGCGTGGACCGAAGTCGGCGGCAGCATTCTGCAGACCGAGGTACAGGTCCTGGACGGCAAGGGCAAGCTGACGACCACCGGACAGCTGGGCGACGTGATGCAGGAGTCGGCGCAGGCGGCGCTGTCGTATGTGCGGAGCCGCGCGCAGCATCTCGGGCTGCCGAAGGACTTTTACCGTAACGTCGATATCCATATTCATGTGCCCGAAGGGGCGATTCCCAAAGACGGACCGTCGGCCGGCATTACGCTGGCGACGGCGCTGGCCAGCGCGCTGGCGCGGATTCCCGTGCGGCGCGACCTGGCGATGACCGGCGAGGTGACGCTGCGCGGCAAGGTGCTGCCGATCGGCGGCCTCAAGGAGAAGCTGCTGGCGGCGCATCGCGCGGGCATCTTTGAGGCGATTCTGCCGGCGGACAACCAGAAGGATCTGCCGGACCTTCCGGAAAACCTGAAGAGTGCGATGAAGCTGAACTTCGTGGATACGATGGACGAGGTTCTGAAGATTGCGCTCGAGGCTCCGCTGCCGGAGCTGCACGAGGACACGCCCAAGGTGCTGGAGGGCGAGGCGATGGGACCGCTGCCGCAGGGACCGAGTCCGGAGCAGAGGCCGCATCAATAAAAACAGGGTTTAGGGATTAGAGTTTAGGGATTAGGGATTAGAAAAGGCAGGCTCTCTTGAGCCTGCCTTTTTTGATTGGGTGCTGCGTGCTGGGTTAGTGACGGTCGGCGTCGCGAGCGGCTGCCCAGATCTCACGGTCGGCCTGCTGGAGCAGCTGTTCGGCGTGGGCGGCGTGGCCGTGCATGTCCCAGCGGTTGGCGCGCTGCGCGGCGAGGAGATAGCCATCGGCCTGATGGGTGAGCTGTTCGGCCTGGGCGAGGTTGGGGTGGCGGCGCCACATGTCGTGATCGTGGTCCTGTGCGATGGCGTAGCCTCCGGCGAGTCCGACCAGGCCGATAAGGGACATCCAGGCGAGTTGACGTGGGTTCATGGAAATGCCTCCGTGGGCAAGAAAGTATCAGAAGCGGGTGAAAGTGGCTAGAGGCAGGTAAAGTCCGGGAAGCTAAAAAGCGGTCAGCTGAAGTCCGGTCAGCTTAGTTTCGGCCAGCCTGGTGATGCGCGACCCGGATGCTTCCTTCCTGGACCGACAGGCTCTCCACTGGTCCGTCGCCTTGCCATTTGCGAAGGTCGAAGGTCTTGCCGGTTGCGATGGTCTGCTTCGCAATCGGGTCGAAGGTGAGGGGTTTGCCGGGCTCGCATTGTTGCGGCTTGCCGGAGGCCTGATAGAAGTCGGCTTCGCCGTTCGGCTTGCCGACAACCTTAGCGTGGCCGTCGGGGTCGACTAAGACGGCGTTGCGCTCGTCGACGCCGATGGCGCGGATGGTCTTTGTCTGGCCTGAGGCCAGGATGCGGGCCATGAAGACGAGGAGGCGGCCTTCGCGGTGACGGGTGTCGAAGTGGGTGTCCGTGATGATGCCGCGAAGCACCGGGATGCCGAGGAGATCGGGGGCGATGACGACCTGGCGGTAGAAGGGATCGGCGAGGGCTTTGTCGGAGGAGAGGTCTTTGTCGTCGGGCTTGTCGTTCTGCGCCGAGTAGATGTACTGGCCGAGGACCGCCAGGCCGGCGCTGGTTCCGCCAAAGGGAACGCCGCGCTTCACAGCCGCGCGGAGGGCAGTCTGGACAGGCGAGTGGGTCCAGTTGCCGATGTACTTGCCCTGGTCGCCGCCGGAGATGAAGATGGCGGAGGCATTTGTAATCGTCTTTGCGACGAATGGGTCGTTGGCGGCGGCGCGGGTGGGGATGACCAGGGTCGCGACGGAGTTGAGGTGGCAGAGGGGCTGGATATACGGGTTGTAGGCGTCGGTGCCGGAGGCGCGGAGGATGAGGAAGTCTCCACCGTCGGCGTGATTGCAGAGCCAGCGGAAGGCGTCGTCGATGTCAGTGCCGCCGCCCATGAGGGCGTAGCCGGGTTGCGGGTGGACGTGCACGTCGGTCGGCGAACCGAGGCGGAAGTACTGGTAGGGCGTCTCGGCAGGCGACGGCGGGATTGCCGCTGCGTGCAAAGGACTCTCACCCCAGAGGGCACAGAGAGCACAGAGAATGCAGACTGCTCCGCAAAAGATCAGAAAGGGGCTGAGGGCAGAGAACCAGCGGGCGATGGTCTTCATAGCTGTTTCAGGGCCTGGTCGAGGTCGGCGAGGATGTCTTCGATGTCCTCGATGCCGACGGAGATGCGGACGAGGCCTTCGGTGATGCCGATGCGCTCGCGTTCTTCGACGGGGACGGCGGCGTGGGTGGTGGTGGCCGAGTGGGAGATGAGGGACTCGACGCCGCCGAGGGACTCGCCATTGGTGATGACACGGACCGCGCGGAGGATCTTGTCGGCGCTGGCGCGGGAGCCGGTCTCGAAGGCGATCATGGAGCCGAAGCCGGACATCTGGCGCCTGGCGAGTTCGTGCTGCGGGTGAGTGGGAAGGCCAGGATAGAAGACGGCGCTGATTTTTGGGTGCTTCGCGAGGAAGGCCGCGACCTGACGGCCGTTGGCGTCGTGCTGACGCATGCGGACGGCGAGAGTTTTGACACCGCGCAGGATCAGCCAGCTTTCAAACGGAGAGAGAATGCCGCCAGTGCACTTCTGGACGAAGCGGAAGTTCTCGGCCAGGTCGTCGCGGTTGGTGACGAGCATGCCGCCGAGGCCGTCGCTGTGGCCGTTGAGGAACTTGGTCGTCGAGTGCATGACGACGTCGGCGCCCAGAGAGAGCGGGCGCTGGAAGTAGGGCGACATGAAGGTGTTGTCGACGCTGAGCGGGATGTTGTGCTCGTGGACGATGTCGGCGACGGCGCGGATGTCAGTGAGCTGCATCAGCGGGTTGGTGGGCGTCTCGATGTGAACGAGTTTTGTGGTGGGGCGGATGGCGCGGCGGACGTTGTCGGCGTTCGATGTGTCGACCCAGGAGAACTCGATGCCGTGACGGACGATGACCTGGCTGAAGAGGCGGGCGGTGCCGCCGTAGACGTTGTGTCCGCAGATGACGTGGTCGCCGGCGTTGAGTAACGTGACCAGCGCGGCAATGGCGGCCATGCCGCTGCCAAACGCATGCCCACTAGTCCCGCCTTCGAGGGAGGCGATGCTGGCCTCGACCGCGTCGCGGGTGGGGTTGTTGACGCGGGAGTACTCCCATCCACGATGCTCCTCAATGCCCTGGAGCTGGTAGGTGGAGGTGGGATAGATGGGGACAGTGACGGATCCGGTGCGGGGATCGGGTTCCTGGCCGTCGTGGATGGCGCGGGTTGCGAAGCCGTGGTTCGAGGAAGTCATGTCTGGATCAGGTTACAGGGTTCAGGTTGCTGGTTACAGGTGGTAGCGAGCGACGCCCGGCGTCCGAAAAAAATTATCCAAAATTGCTATGTGTGCATTCTAAAGTAGTTATGGAAGTGAGATTTGCTATGTGTGGCAAACAAATCAGTTAGCAGGGGGCCTATGGTCCATGTGCGGGAAATGCAGGGGTTACGATTCACGGGGTCACGGTACAGGAAGCCCTCCTCAGCGGTCCTGCGCCGGTCGCTCCGGGTTTGAATGATCGCCTCCATCCGCCTTCTTTCCGCATGCAAAAGCCCGCGCTGGGCGGGCTTTTTTCTGTTTTCACTCTATAAGTTCAGAATAGCAGGTTGACGCGGATTTCCTGCCAGATTTTGGCAGGTATTTTGGTCTTTAAGTCCATTGGAATGTGCGCTCATTACCTTGGTTTGACGGCTGGGGCCTTGACAAAATTTCCACAGGACGGGGGAAAGTCCATAAACTCCGAATCGTTAACTTTTGGGGAGCGTCGGTTAAGGAACTCGAGGTTTTCTGAGGATTGAATTAATAAACTCAATTTCACTCTTGACATTCATGAAGATTAAGCGCAGTGTTGTTCTTGTTTGGTGATTCTTGTGGCTCCTGAAAGGGGAACCATGGCGGATGGCGCAAAGAGCGCGATGGAGTGGCAGGAGTTGACGAAGCTGACCCAGGGGCAGCCGGTGGTAGTGGAGCGGGTGCGGCTGACGGGCAAGGGCGTGGCGATCGAGGGGGCGTTTGAGCTGCCGCAGCTGGCGCGGCTGAGCGCCGAGGATCAGGTGTTTGTGGTGGCGTTTGTGCGGAGCCACGGCTCGATCAAGGAGATGGAGCAGGTGTTTGGGGTGAGCTATCCGACGATCAAGGCCCGGCTGAACCGGATTGCAGGGAGCCTGGAGTTTGTGGAGACCAATCCTGCGCCGGGGCGCAGCGAGGTGCTGGAGCGGCTGCAGCGGGGGGAGATTTCGGCGGGGGAGGCGATCGCGGAGCTGGAGGGCAGGTGACGGGGTACAGGGTACAGGGTGCAGGTTACAGGTTACGGGTTGCAGGTTGTGGGGCTGGGTTCGGGGGAGAGTCGTGAGAGGGGCTTGGTGACGCGGGCATGGTCGGGGTCCTTCGGAGAAGCAGGCAGCAGGCAATAGGCAACAGGGTCACGCGGGGATGGGAGAAACCTGAGGGGTTTGGTGGTGGAACTGGCAGTCGCGGGGTCCTTCGGCGGCTGACGCCGCCTCAGGATGACGCGGTGGTGGTGGGAGGAACTTGAAGGATTTGGTGGTGGAGCTGGCATCCACGGGGTCCTTCGGCGGCTGGCGCCGCCTGACGGGGTGTTGGTGGGGGGAACTTGAAGGGTTTGGTGGTGGAACTGGCAGTCGCGGGGTCCTTCGGCGGCTGGCGCTGCCTCAGGATGACGCGGTGTTGGTGGGAGGAACTTGAAGGGTTTGGTAGTGGAACTGGCATCCACGGGGTCCTTCGGCGGCTGGCGCCGCCTCAGGATGACGCGGTGTTGGTGGGAGGAACTTGAAGGGTTTGGTAGTGGAACTGGCATCCACGGGGTCCTTCGGCGGCTGGCGCCGCCTCAGGATGACGGGTGTTGGTGGGAGGAACTTGAAGGGTTTTTGGTGGAACTGGCATCCGCGGGGTCCTTCGGCGGCTGGCGCCGCTCAGGATGACGCGGTCTTGGTGGGAGGAACTTGAAGGGTTTGGTGGTGGAACTGGCAGTCGCGGGGTCCTTCGGCGGCTGGCGCCGCCTCAGGATGACGGGGTGTTGAGTTTGGATGACGTTCTTGAGTTCTGGATGACGGCTGATGAGGTGAGGCGATGATTCCGTGGGGTGCTTCGGTGCGGGTGCAGTGGAGAGACCGGGTCGGGCGGCGGCGTGGGTTCTGGATCTGGGTGCCGCTGTTTCTGGTGTGGCTGATTTTGCTGCCGCTGGTGCTGGTGTTGTTTCCGGTGGTGGCGCTGGCGTGCGTGTTTGTCCGGCTGAACGCGGTGCGGCTGTATGGGACGGCCTGGGGGATATTGAATTCGTTGCGGAAGACGGTGGTGGATGTGGACACGCCGGAGGTGCGGGTGTGGGTGCGCGTCGCCTGAGGGGCGACGCGCAGGGGATAGGGATTAGGGGATAGGAAAGGCAGGAGTATCGATATGGGAGACGAGCGGAGACAGGTTCTGGAGATGCTGGCGGCGGGGAAGATTAACGCCGATGAAGCGGAGCGGTTGCTGACGGCGCTGGATGGCGGGGCGCGGAACGGCAGCGCGGGACAGTCGGCAGGCGCGACAAGTGGAACTGCGACTGCTACAAAAGCAAAGCCGAAGTATCTGCGGGTGCAGGTGGAGGCGGATGAGTCGATGACGGGGCTGAAGGGCGGGACGACGACGGTGAATGTCCGGGTGCCGATGCAGCTGCTGCGCGCGGGGGTGCGTCTGGCGGGGCTGATTCCGCAGCAGGCGCACGACCAGCTGGACGCAGCGTTCAGCAAGCATGGCGTGCCGCTGACCCTGTCGCAGATCAAGCCGGAGAACCTGGAGGAGCTGATCGACCACCTCGAGGATCTGACGGTGGATGTGGACGGGAAGGATGGGAACGCTACGAAGGTGAAGGTGTTTTGCGAGTGAGGCGGAGTTTAGGGATTAGGGATTAGGGAGCACGGCTAGCGTTTAGCGGATAGGGTCAGGTTCTCGGGCGGGGCGGGAGTTCAAGAAAAAAACCAGCGGTTTGATGGCTGCGGTTGTTATGAGCGACAGCGGCACGGGCGGGGCTCGCTCAATGCATGGAGTTGGGCGAGGCCGGGGAAGGTTCACGGGCCTGCATTCACAACAACGGAGGAGACAGCGATGACGAATACGACGACAGCAGCGATGCCGATGCCGAAGCCGCATCGGGACCGGGGGATCGAAGGCGGGATGGCGCAGTGGTATGCGAAGACTACGGCGAAATCGATGCAGGAGTTTGAGGCGCTGGCGCGGCGGATCGCGCAGGAGCTGCCGGAGGGCGGGCGCGTGCTGGAGGTGGCGCCGGGGCCGGGGTACTTCTGCGTTGAGCTGGCGAAGCTGGGGCCGTATGCGGTGACGGGCGTGGATCTGAGCGCCGATATGGTGAGGATCGCGCGCGAGAAGGCGGCCGCGGCGGGCGTGCAGGTGGAGTTCGAGCAGGGGAACTCGTCGAACCTGCCGTTTCCGCGGGAGACGTTTGATTTTCTGGTGTGCCGGGCGGCGTTCAAGAACTTTGCGCAGCCGGTGAAGGCGCTGCAGGAGATGTATCGGGTGCTGAAGCCGGGTGGCCGGGCGCTGGTGATCGACCTGCGGCGGGACGCGTCGTGGGATGTGGTGAGCCGCGGCGTGGATGCGATGGGGCTGGGGCTGGTGAATCGGGTGGTCACGAAGCTGACGTTCCGCTTCATGCTGCTGAAGAGCGCGTATGCGCGTGAGCACTTCGAACACATGACGGCGCAGACGGCGTTCTCGAAGGTGGAGATTCGGGAGGACGGGATGGGGTTTGAGGTGTGGATGGGGAAGGGCAGGGTTTAGGGGCGTTCAGCGGACAGCGGACAACGTTTAGGAAGTCTCCTTGAGGCGCATTCCTGCGCCGGGCTTTTGGGCTCGGCGCTTTTTTTGTGCGGGGCGCGGTATGGCTTGCTGCGTGGATGCGACGAGGGGACCGGAGGGGCGGATGCGAACCACGTTACTGACGACTTTTTGGAAGTGTGAGCCGCGTTGACCAGCGGCCGATTCGGGCGTTTGCTTCTTGCTGTGGGGTGAACCTGGGCGGTTTCCTTGGGGGGCGGTGGCTGGTTTTTCGGGGGGTGAGGCGGGCGCGGAGAGATCAGAGGCGTGAGGGTTCGGGGAGAAACCTGACGGGGTCTCGGTGGAGACGCTTCCGGGGGATTCTTCGCTTCGCTCAGAATGACGGATGGATTTTGGGAGGAACTCTGAGGGCCTGTTGCTGATGCCGGCTTCCGCGGGATTCCTCGCTGCGCTCGGAATGACGGCCGTTTTTACCACAGAGAACACATAGGGCACAGAGGGGTTCGGGGAGGAGCTTGACGGGGTCTCGGTGGAGGACGCTCTGGGGGGGATTCTTCGCTTCGCTCAGAATGACGGATGGATTTTGGGAGGAACTCTGAGGGCCTGTTGCTGATGCCGGCTTCCGCGGGATTCCTCGCTGCGCTCGGAATGACGGCGGTTTTTACCACAGAGAACACAGAGGGGTTCGGGGAGAAACCTGACGGGGTCTCGGTGGAGGACGCTTCCGGGGGATTCTTCGCTTTGCTCAGAATGACGGATGGATTTTGGGAGGAACTCTGAGGGCCTGTTGCTGATGCCGGCATCCGCGGGGTTCCTCGCTGCGCTCGGAATGACGGCGGTTTTTACCACAGAGAACACAAAGGGCACAGAGGGGTTCGGGGAGGAGCTTGACGGGGTCTCGGTGGAGGACGCCTGGGTGGGATTCTTCGCTTTGCTCAGAATGACGAGTGGATTTGGGGAGGAACTCTGAGGGCCTGTTGCTGATGCCGGCTTCAGCGGGATTCCTCGCTGCGCTCGGAATGACGGCGGTTTTTACCACAGAGAACACAAAGGGCACAGAGGGGTTCGGGGAGAAACCCGACGGGGTCTCGGTGGAGGACGCCTGGGTGGGATTCTTCGCTTTGCTCAGAATGACGAGTGGATTTGGGGAGGAACTCTGCAAGCTTGTTCTTGATGCCGGCTTCCGCGGGATTCCTCGCTGCGCTCGGAATGACGGCGGTTTTTACCACAGAGGACGCAGAGAGGTTCGGGGAGGAGCTTGACGGGGTCTCGGTGGAGGACGCTTCCGGGGGATTCTTCGCTTCGCTCAGAATGACGAGTGGATTTTGGGAGGAACTCTGAGGGCCTGTTGCTGATGCCGGGATCCGGGGGATTCTTCGCTTTGCTCAGAATGACGATGCGATCAGGGGCGGGGCTTAGAATCTGACGCCGCCGCCGATGAGGAGGGTGATGGTCGAGCGGCGGCGGGGGCTGTAGTAAAGATCCTGGTTTTGGGGCAGGTGGATGTCGGCGGCGTGGTAGTGGATCCAGGTGTTGCCGGCTTCAGCGCGCAGGAGGAGATGGCGCGCGGGATAGATTTCGAGGATGCCGCCGGAATCGAGGGCGAAGTCGGTGGTCTTTTCCCAGTGGATGGCGGGCGGGTTCTCGCTGGAGACGGTGCGGGAGAACTGGATCATGCCGGGGCGGAGTTTCGCGAAGTAGCCCATGTGGCCGCGGCGGATGCCGGCTTTGAATCCGGCGAAGGCGTCGGTGGTGGTGCCGCCGTCCTGGGGGAAGATGAAGCCGTCTTTGTGGGGAGAGTAGAAGCCGGTGGTATCGAAGGCGAGCCAGCGGGAGAAGTTCCAGGAAAGGAAAGCGCCGCCGCCGGTGTTGGCCTGCATCTGGGCGAAGGAGAGATGCAGGCGCTGCTGAAGGGAGTAGAGGACGCCGATGTCGATGGGCTGGCGGGCGGGGGCGGGTTCGGCTTCGTCGTGGAATGCGCCGAAGCGATGCGCGAGAGAGACGGCGAGGCCGAGGTGATCGGCGAGATGGCCGTCGTGGATGTCGGTAAAACCAGGAGAGCGGACGAGGACCTGATCGTATTCGGCGATGAGGGTCTGCGAGACGTCGAAGCGGAGGATGGTGCGATCGGAGGGGTAGAGCTCGATCACGCCGCCGGTGTCGAGGGCGAAGTTGGTGCGGCGCTGGTAGTCGTTGGGCTGGTTGGGATGGATCTGAACGTTGAGGCCCGGGGAGAAAGAAGCAAAGCCGGGCTCGATTTTGCCGTAGAGGCCGATGCGATGGCGGCGCCATCCGGCTTTGACGCCGGCGAAGGAGAGAAGCTCGTGGCCGTTATCGACGCCGAAGGAGGTTTGGAAGCCGGGCAGGTATCCGATGGAGCCTTCGAGGGCGAGGCTGGGCGCCAGGTTCAGGGTGTAGCGGCCAAAGGGGCCGGCGAAGATGTGGCGCGGACCGACGTAATCGGGGATGGAGCTGGGGGCGACGTCGACGTAGAGGCTGGCGGTCTGGGACTGGACACCGAGGCCGACTTCGTGGCGGGTGAACTGCTGCGCGGGAGAGAGACGGGGAAGCAGGGGCAGAAGGGCGCAGAAGAGAGGAAGGGCGAAGCGCCCGCGGAACCGCAAAACCAAAGAGTCTCTCCGTCAGAGGGGAGATGCGTTGGTCTTATGGTAACCGAGCGGGCGCGCAAGGCGGTTACTGGGGCTGTGCAGAAACCTCGACGGGACGGCTGTCGCCTTCCGTTGCGGATTTATGCAGCTGATGGTGGAGACAGTAGAGGGCGAGCTCGAGACGATCGGAGACGCCGAGCTTGTCGTAGATCTTGCGCAGGTAATTCTTGACGACCTGTTCGGTGGTGCCGAGCTGGTAGGCAATCTCCTTATTGCGCTTGCCCTGGGTGATGCCGGCGATGATGAGCATCTCTTTCTGGTTCAGGCGAGGCTGATTGCGGGGATTGGCCATGTTGCCGGCCTGGGAGCGATAGGCTTCGATGACCCAGGTGACGGACTGATTGTCGATCCAGGTCTCACCGGAGGCGATCTTGCGCACGCACTTGACGAGGAGCTCGGGGGAGATGGAGCGAGGGATGATGCCACGCACGCCGCGACGGTAGAGCTCGACGGTGCCGGACTCATCGGTGGAGGCGGACTGGACGATGATTTTGAGATCGGGGGCGAGGCGTACGATGGCGGGCACAGCGTTGGCGGTGCCGGTGATCATGGCGCCTTCGAGGAGAAGAACGTCAGCAGGAACGCGCTGGACGACATCCTGGAGAACCTGGAGGCTGTCGGCCTCGGCAGCGACAAGGACGCCGGACTCGGGTCCAAACACCTTGCGCATACCGACGCGGTAAATGGCCTGAGAATCGGCAAGAATCACCCGTACCTCAGCGTTGGCCTGGACAGTCTGAGGGGGAAGAGAATTGTTGTGTCCGTTGTTATGCGTCATACCAATGCGTCCGACCCTGGTTACTGGAACCTGTACTCGTCAATTACAGCGGCGGAGAAAGCCTGACCGTGCTTCCAATAAGAGCGGACAATCCTGCCTGAGCCATGCACCGCCGCAGTCACAGAAGACCCCAGCATTCCGGCTGGAATCTCCAAAAGAAACTCAACAGGCGTCTCTTCCCGAAGAGGCTGTTGCAGGCGAAAGAGAACCCCGCTGGCAGACAGGTCTTCGGTGAGCGCTTCGTAAGCGCGGTTGCCGGCGAGCAGAGTGACCCGAAGATGAAGCGGGTAACGAACTGCGCCGCGAGCCGGGAGCCAGTCACAGGATCCAGGAGAGGAACCGATGGACGTATCCACGAAAGCATCTCCTGAGGTTACTGACTTACAGTACCTGCAACTGAACCCCACCGCTAATTACCAAAGTTTACCTCGGCGCTGTTATTTGTAAATGACGAAAATGGCACGCACAATGACCAAAATGGGGTACTGCAGGCAAAGCTGTGGAAGACAGGGTCTTTATTGGCCGGAACGGAAGTTTTCAGGCGGGTGACGACGGTGATTGGGGGAAAAAGGCGGCCGAAGCTCCTACCCAGGACTGGTTACGGTTGTGATCGACTCCCATCATCTGGCCGCGTCCGAGGCGGACGAGGGAAAGCAAGGGGGTGAGCTGGCCGTGGTCGGGCCAGACATAGAGGATGCGGATCTCGGCCTGGGTGGGTCCGGCGGGGGTGTCGATGACGGGTTCAAAGGAGACGCGTTCCTGGAGGAGGTAGTCCTGGCGGCGGGAAGGGGGGATGGCGGCCAGCTGGTCGTCGGAGGGGGCGAACTGGATGCCCTGGCCGGCGAAGGAGTACAGGGGCTTGAGAATCCAGCGGTTACGGTCCTCGGGGAGGCGGCTGCGGTGGGGGCCCTCGGGGCGGTCGGCGAGGAAATCGCTGAGGAAGACGGCGGGCGGGACGGCGGGGTGGTCAAGCCAGGGCAGGGAGAACTTGCTGATGTGGAAGTACCAGTTGGGATGGCCGGCCCATTCGACGTCGAAGGGCTCGCGGTAGTCGAACCGGAGCGGGATTTGTTTGCGGACGAGCTCGTCGACGATGGCGCGGTTGTAGATGCGGCGGATGGGGATGAGGCGGCGGCCGTCGCGGTAGCCGAGACGGGGGAGGCGGGCGGAGTTGGCGGGGTCGGGGTCGATGGGCTCGAGCTGGGCGATGTCGACGATGCGGATGCCGAGGCGATCGGCGGTGATGTGGAAGTCAGGGAGGGTCTTCTGCTGAGCGGGATCGACGTCGATGAGGACGACGGTTTCCGGATCGTGGCCGGCGACGATGGTGCGGTCGAGGAGATGCCAGAAGCTGGTTTCGGTGAGGCCGCCGAATAAGTAATCGAGATTGGGCGGGAGGGAGAAGGTGGCGCGAAAGGCTTCGCTGAGGGCCCACTGAAATCCGAAGACGGAGGGGAAGGCCTGCATCTCGACGAGGCGGGGGGCGAGGCGGCCGCTTTGTTCGCGGACCAGGCCGAAGTCGGCGGTGAGGAAGTGCGGGTGCGCGTTTTGACTGGCGGCGCGCCACTGATCGGGGATGGCGGAGAGCGAGCGGGCGAGGTAGACGGGATTGGCGAGGAGCTGGTGGGTGAGGTCGGCGCCGGTGGCGGCCATTTCGTCGAGGAGCTCGCGGGGGAAGAAGCAGGGGGTTTCCGCAATGGGGAAGGCGACGTGGGTGCGGGCGACGGCGTCGAGGCTGTGCAGGAGGGTGCGGAAGGTCTCGGGGCGGAAGTGGGCGTTGAAGTCGTGGCGGAGGGCGGGAATCACAGGGGAAGGGTAGCGCGGGGGCGGGGATTAGGGAATAGGGGGATTCTTCGCTTCGCTCAGAATGACGGGTGTGTTTTCGACTTCGTCTGCGTTGCGGTGGGCGAAGAGTGAGCGGGGAGGAACTTGAAGGACCTGGAGGTGATGTGAATACCTGCGGGATTCTTCGCTTTGCTCAGGATGACAGTTATATTATAAACTAATGTATTTAAAGTGGATATTATTTTATATTTCTCTATACAACGTATGCACAGCCACGACGAATCAGTGGCTTGCGCGAAAAATCTGCACGGAATCTGCACACAACGCATCGAATCAGGCAGAGCAGATATGGCGTTCGTGACCCAAAAATCGGAACTCAAGCCAGGATTGATTCTCTTCCGCCGCGGCGACGTGGAGCACCGGATGTGGTATTGCCGCATGAAGATGCCGAAGGCCGACCGCTACAAGACGGTTTCGCTCAAGACGACGGACATCGAGGTGGCGCGGGAACGCGCCTTCGACCAAGACGCAGACATCCGGTTTCGCTTAAAGCACGATGTTCCTGTGTTCAACCATCCCTTCCGCGAAGTGGGGAGAGAGTATCTCCTGATGCAGGAGGCGCGGGCGAGACGTGGAGAGATCAGCGCGGCGCGACCCAAGAAAGTCCGCGCCATTATCGAAGGAGCTTTAGACCGATATGTAGGCTCAACGCAGGTCCACCTTATCGGCGATGAACTTTGGGGCGGCTATCCGGCATGGAGGCGGGAGAACGGCGCGGGGCGCAATAGGCGCAACGGTGTTCGAGAAATCACTGCCGACATGGCGCAAGCCCTCGCTGATGAGGAAGCCGAGCGCCGCACTAAGGTTCAGCGAACCCTGGGAATCAGGATTCTGAAGCCAATTGAAGTCAAGCCTTCGGAAGAACGGACGGTTCCTTTTATTAGCGACTCTACCATCCGCCTTGAGATGTCCATCTTCGGTGCCGTGATGAATTATGCCATCAAAAAACGCTACGTTCCGGCCAGCCAGCGTTTTGACGAGCGCCCAAAGCTCAAGACGATGAGGCGCGACGAGTTCACGCTGGACGAGTACCGCAAACTTCACGCGGTCGGGCGCAAGTGGATTGCCGAGGTCAACAAGCCGTCGAGCGTTTGGTATCGCACCGTCACCTACAACCTGATTCTGATTGCCTGCAATACGGGCATGAGGCCGGCGGAGATGAAGAATCTTCGCTGGCGCGACATCATGCCTGCGAAGGACCGTGAGGGACGCGAGATTGTTGTGCTTTTTGTGCAGGGCAAGGGCAAATCGCGCAAGCTGGTTGCGCCTAAAGGCGTCGGAGATTATCTGGAGCGCATCCGCGTAATCTCCAAGGCGACCGGGCCGGACGACAGAGTATTTACCAATGTCACGGGCAAGCCAGCAAAATCTCTCTACAATTCCCTGGTTGCCGATCTTCTGGACGAAGCGAATCTGCGTGAAGGAACGCAGGGCGTTCCGCGCTCGACCTATTGTTTCCGTCACACGTACGCCACGCTTCGGTTGCAGGAGGGCGTAGACGTGTATTTCCTTGCAGAGCAGATGGGGACTTCTGTCCACATGATTGAAAGCCACTATGGACACGTGAATACCATCAAGCACGCCGACCGCGTGTTACAGGGCATGGAGGGATGGGAACTTCCACAACCGGACGACGCCAAGGCCAAGGCGTCGAAAGCTGCAGAGACCCGCGATAAATCCAAAAGAGGTCAACGCGGCAAGCCGCGCTCACAATAAACCTCCCGAAGCCGTTTTTTGCCGCAGCCGCTGGCGGAGGCTGACGCAGAGAGGCGTCATCCCGACGTCCGGCCCGGACGCTCTTAGTCGGGATCGTTCTGATTTGCCGCTTGCCCCGCTGGGGCGTTCTTTGCGGCAAATCTCCCTGCACGTTGCCGCCGCTGGCGGCTGCTCTTAGTGCAGGTCCAACTTCCTTGCCGGGAAGGTCAATCCTCCCTTCCCATGCTGTAACCGTCCATAGTACCAAGCGTTTTCCACTTCCCATCGATGCGCGGCCGATGTCCTGGCCCCGCTGCGGCCGGGCCCAGCGCTTAGCGGAAGCAGACCGGAAACCACTACCCATCGTGCACATTCTTTTCATTTTGCCCGCCTGACCGTCGCTGCTGGACCAAAAGGATTTGACAGCGAGGAAGAGCCATGCCATGATCGTCACATACCTCACGTGAGAGTGGTGATGACAATGAGGATTCATATGCGAGAGCTTCTCGGAACTGACGACCAAATGCTAGCCGGCGGGATTACCGGCCGCAAAGGCCTAGCGAGACTTGTGGAACGAACCAACACCAATCCGGACCAACCCGAGGAAATATACCTCGATTTCGAGGGCGTGGACGTCGCGACCGCGAGTTTCCTACGAGAGGCGGTTTTTGGTTTCAGAGATGCAATCCGTCGCGATCGCCCAAATTACTATCCGGTCGTCGCGAATGCAAATGAACTCGTCCAAGACGAGCTGAAGGTCCTGCTCGGCTCGCGCGGCGATGCAGTATTGGTGTGCGCACTCGACGCCAATGGAAAGCTATCGAATCCACGACTTCTCGGCGACTTGGAGGCCAAACAGAAGGCGACATTTGATCTTGTTCAGCGTGGTGAAACCGACGCGGCTCAGCTCATGAAAGAACACGGGAAGGCAGAGGGTGTAAAGCAGACGGCTTTCAACAATCGTCTAGCTGCACTCGCTGTTCTCGGGCTAATTAAGGAAGTCACCGAGGGCCGAACCAAGCGTTACGGGCCTCTGTTGGGCGGGAGGTGAACATGGGACTCGACTACGCAGAGAAACGCGCAAAGTCATATCGGAAAGGGCTGGATAATAGCAGGATTGAACTGGGTACTCCCGGTTTGTTCACCCAACAGCCCAACTGCATGCCACGCGCCTATGCAGCTATGGTGCGGAGTGGACAGACCTTGATGCCAGGGGACAAAGTCGGTGTCCGTCTCAACGGTGAACAAGTTGTTGTGCTGCGCGGGTTGGATCATGTTGCGACGTTCACAAACCCGACTGCCGAGCTGAAGGCTGCCCTCGTTGCTTCCTACGGCGAAGGCTGTGGAATAGTCCAAGACTCCCACGCCATCGCGTGCACTGCGGAGATAACGGTATGCTGATCCAACCTGGTAATCGTGAGGAAATCACCAACCGTGCAAGCGGGGAACGGCGCCTCTGGCATGACGAGGTGCAAAATACACCGTCATTGGGCTGCGAAAGGTGCCCTGAGAAGGGTGTGTGCGGCGGATTGCGAATCGAGCAATCTCTTTACGATTGCCTCAGGTACTGCTGCGGCAGACCCGATGCATGCGACCGGGTATGCCGCGAACGGCCGGAAGCATTCGCGCGCGCAATTAGGGAAATCGCAGGCTTCGATCTGACTAACGTGCCGCGCGCTCAGGTTTTGCCGAAGCCATGTATTGCGTCCGTAGTGCCGTTGCTCTATCACGGAGCCAAGCGGGTGACGCCCTTCCGCGCCTCATCCGTATGCCTTCCCCTCTATAAAGTGATCGCGCGACACAACGGGGCCGAACGATACTACAGCAAAGCCGAGATTACAGAGAAGTATGGCATCCGCGAGGATGCCACGATCCTTCTTACGGGCACCGATGTGGATGCGAGATTGGAGCGGTGGTGGTCGCTCTCCGATAAAAGACTCGACGCCATACGCGCATTACGCGCACTCGGCATCACGCTCGTCACAACACCGAATTACAGCATGTTCACCGATCGGCCCCGCTGGGACGATCTCCACAGCATGAAACGTATCGCCATAGTGCACGAGGAATTTGCTCGCGGAGGGATCGTCGCTGCACTCCACGTGAACGCGCGGACGGATAAGGACTGGGACCGTTGGAAGAAATATATTGCCGACCGCCCAGAAATTTCTCATATCGCCTCTGAATTCTCGACTGGCGCAGGCTGGCCAACGCGAGCGGCATGGCATACAAACAAGCTGATCGATCTCGCCAAGTCCGTGGGAAGGCCGCTGCATCTGGTGATGCGCGGTGGCTCCAGAATCCTCCCCGTACTTGCGTCGGCTTTCGATGAATGCACGTTTCTGGAAACAACTGTCTTCATGAAGACGCAGCACCGGCAACGCGCCATCGTCCTCCCGACAGGAAAGATCAAGTGGCATCGGTCACCGACCGAGGAGACCCAGCCTATCGATTCACTGCTCAACGACAATTGGAAAGTCGTGGGCTCGTTTTACGCAGACCTGCTGGATAAGACCAGAGAGGCGAAGAAGGCGGCATAGAAAGTAATGCTGGCGACAAAAACGCTTTCCTTCAGAGACGTAGATGGCCTTGGCTTCGCGGCCTCCGCGACAGATCTTGACACCGAATTGGTCCCGATGAGCTATTCCCCGAAGACCTTGGGGCCTCTACTTGAATTTCTTCATCTGGATGCTGGTCAGCGCCTACCGAAACACCCCGAAGGAAAGAATTGGCTAGCCCGCAACGGAGCGGCCGCTCTGATTTCGGCTCTGCAGCGAGGGGATGAACGCTGGGTGAGTCCCCAGGACCAACGCATGGGGTTCATACGAGCCCAGCGGGCGAGCGCTAACTCTGATAACAGCCTGGTCAGTTTTCTTATGAACGCCGCTACAGCAGCGCGCAATATCTCGCGATTGCCCGGCACGGTACCACGCCAGCTTGCTGCCGCAATGCAGGAACTGGAAAACAATATCCACGAGCACTCTGAAGCTCCAGAGACCGGTGTCATTGCGTTTCGAGCGACGCGAGGTGTGTTCGAGTTCGTCGCTTCTGACAGGGGCGTTGGTATTCTCGATAGCCTGAAGCGCTACCCCGACTATGCGGGACTTCCTGATGCGGGAAAGGCACTAGAAGTGGCATTGACGGACGGAACCTCGCGGTTCGGCACGAACAGCCGTCGTGGTCACGGTTTCCGCCCGATCTTCATCGGCTTAGTGAACTTACGGGGCGAGCTTCGCTTTCGTTCGGGCGATCATGCACTGATAATGGACGGTACGACACCAACGCTCTCGATGGCGCAGCTTCAGCAGAAGCCCTTTATAGATGGATTCTTCGCGAGCGTATGTTGCAATCTTGACCCAGTGAAGAACTGACCAGCACGTCGCAACGTCAGGCGACAGTTTTCATCCTCGCTTTTTCCTTCACGAGAACGGCAATCTGCTGTGTGCAGGGGCCGCACTTTTGCGCGTGCTCCATGACGGCATCTAGGTCGGGATTGTCCTTGAGTCCTCCGAACACCGCTTCGCGCAGGGCTGACTCACCTGGGCAGCCCACTCGATCTGGATTCGGATATGCCCGGATGATCCCGATGCGGAGTTCGTCCAGAAATACCTCCTCCTCCTCTTCCGTGCCCATCCAGGAGGTGTCGATTGAAAGCGCAATTTCCTTCAATGCATCCTCGCGCCCTCGAAGGCGCTCAAGCCGTCCCTCAAGCCATTCACCCGGTAAGGGCTCACTCATGATGATCAACTGGGCAAACCGCATGAGCTCGTCATCCGTATAGCGGACTGCAGCCTTCCGCACGCGGGCAACTGCTGAATCAATGGCATCCGGGTTGGCCATCAATCCCACCAGAGCTTTGAAATAGGTGTCTCGATCTTCACGTTCGTCGTCAGGTGTTCTCCCTCGTCCTGCCATGCAAATCCCTCCAATGGCCGTTTCCCGATTTCCGGACCAGCACGGGGCCCGGGGGCGGCTGGTAATCCTGGTACTCCAACTCTTCGGGCATGAGATTGAAGATTGAACCCGCCGTGAGCCTCTCCGTGACGAAATCGAGTACGCTCAGGCCGAACGTTGCGAAGCGGAGGCGAATAGGACCAAGCGAATCCAGCCTGGTCCCATAAAACTCGGACTTCCGATTAGCCCAGTACATCGGTCAGCTCCTCTGCCGCTGTGATTGACGGAACGGGCGAAGAACCTGCGTTCGGTGCACTTCGTACCTCGCCTATCGGAACGAATTGGCGATTCGCGTAAATAAGGTGGCGCCCATGCTCCCTGTGCCATTGCGACAGCGACGGAGCGCAGCGCGCCGCTTCCGCAATCTGTCGCCAGCCACCTGCATTCTTGAAAGAGAAAGCGACGTCTGCGCCGGCAGAATAGGCAGGATCCAGACCTGCATCCGCAACGACCGCCGTTGACAAATGGAGATTGGGCAGTTCGTAGTTGAACAGGTCCTGAAACCACATTCCGCCGACAAACACAAGCGACCACGGTTTTTCATCGTAGACCTGTGCTGACCAGTCTTCGACTCCGTTCATGGCTGCCCGGATCAGACATTGTTGGAACATCCCGTACAGATCCGTCAGACGCAGGCCCTTCGGCATCCTCGATGGGTCGAGGTTGCGCAATACCGCCAGTGCGGTCTGAGCTTTTGAGAGCATCGGCCCGCGTGCAAAGTCGATGATCTCCTCAACGTCGCAAAGGAACTGGTCAACATTGAAAAACGACCCGAGCGGGGACCACTCTCCCGTCTTTCGGTTCACGATGATTGCACTGAACACGGCAGAATCGGGATGCGAATTTACGAAAACCGCACCTCGATCCCGATTGGGCCGGAGCATATCAACGAACGTGTTAAAGACGCTGTAGCTGGCCATCGGCCACCAGTCGCGCAGCGGCTCCCAGTTCGCGTCGGTTTGGCTCTGCAGGTCGCTGGCGAGCTGCGACAACGTATACCGCTTGCGGTACCTGGTTTCATCATCGATCTGCTCATCACGGCCAGCGAACATGATTGGCTGGAAAAGGACGCCAAAAATACTCTTGCTGTTTTTGGCTGCGAATTCGATGATCGGCCCCAGCGCGTCATTGTTCACGCCGTTGATCACTGTCACTTGGAGCGTCACCCGCATGCCTGCAGCGCTGATGTTCTCAATCGCCTTCAGCTTGACGTCCAGGTAATTGGCAATGCCGCGGTGGGCGTTTTTCTCCTCGGTCATCCCGTCAATCTGAAGGAAGACACCGTGCAGGCCGGCAGCGCGTGCCGCACGCGCGAATTCCGCGTCCTCGGCGAATCGGATTCCGTTTGTCGCGACATGCAGCCGCTTGAGCCCGATGCCGCTGGCATACGTGATCGCTTCGAGAAAATGCGGGGAAATCGTGGGCTCTCCACCAGAGAAGAGGATGTTGAATTCGCGCTTCGGTTGAGCGGAGGCGGCGCGATCCAGAAGCGCTTTGATTTCACGCAGGTCGGGTTCATAGACATGGTCAAGCTGATTCGCGTCCATGAAGCACGGACTGCACTTCATATTGCACCGCGTGGTGAGATCTATGAGAACGTAGGAACCGCGACCGTAGCGCACGGCGTGAATGCCATGCACACCTGTGTCGGATCGCTCGTCGTCACACCCGGGGTAGAGGCCCTCCATCCTCCAAAAGAACCGCGCGTCCGATGCGAGCAGGTCTTCGAACGGCCCATGCCGGTCGCAGGATTTGCGAAGGAGAACTCTGCCGGCTTCTTCCAGCACTTGAGCTTCAATGACGGCAGTCTCGTCCATGAGCGCACGCTCGGGCAGATCGCCCTTCAGAATGCCGTCCCGGATTTCGAGCATGCATTTGGAACAAACGGACCGGGTCCATCTGGGGCCGAGGGGAGGAGATGTTCTTTCGCGTATGCGCTTTAGGGGGGTACTCGACCAGGCGGGAACCGGGAGGCGTCCCTCGGGAAGGGACCGGTTGATACTGCGCGCGACGTTCCAGGCAACGTCGGCGACACGTGAGGAGGCACGAAGGATATTCATGGGGGATTCCTCTGCTCAGAATGTGGTTTGGCTCGTTCTCACCTCTTGCTCATTACGGGATCTTGCATGCTCCGCTGTGCGGATCCTCTTGCGGTGATCAACTGACAGACAATGAGGCTGCTGCTATAGCCATCGCCGGTCAGACGCCGCGACGCGGTGTTTATGACTGTAGCACTGGTGCCGGTTGGAATGCGACCTCTGAAGCGTAGATGCCGACACCGTTTGAACGCTGAAGCAAGGCATTTCGGTCCGCCTATTGGATCAGGAGAGTGAACTTACCCGGTCGTAATTTTTCATACAGCGTCTGAAAAATCTGCTTTGGCAGATTCGCCAGACAGTGTTTGGTGAATTCAACCTGACCTCGTCCGGCGCAAATCCGACCAGTCAATTATCTTTTGAGCCTCGGATCGAATGGATACCCGATAGCCTCGACGAGGTGAAACTCCGCTGCCTGCCGATGAGCAGGATTGAAAAGGGAGTTCGTCGTTTCAGGAACAATTGAACTGGGGACACGCAGCAGCGCGCTTTCGTTCTTTTCCAGCCAGGCTGTCCCCAGGTCGCGAGTCACTTCGAGCCGCGCGCGCCAATCTTCCGGCAAATCATCGAAGTTGATCGACGGCACATCTAAATCCGGACCTTCGATCTTGAGTAGCGTGAATTCCGGAGGCACGTCGTTGGCGCTCGTATGCACACAGACTTCAAGTAAAGCCGCGGCCGGGCTCTCTGCGAGATAAACAACGGGTCGGCCTGCGTAATGCCAGCGGCCGGCAGCCCTGAGCCCACCCCTTCCGCTCAAATCACGATGTCGGCTGATCCGCCATAGGACCATTAGACAAACATGCCTTCATCAATCTGGATGAGCAGCTCCTCGACGATTCGGCTGCCAGTGTCGGTCTTGAGGAGGGAAAGCGGCGCACGGCCGTCAAGCCGGGAATGAGGTTTTCGCAGCCAAGCAAGCGCCCGTTCACGGCTTCCGTAAACGGACTCGGCAAGCGATAGAACCCGGATCGCGCGCAGCACGCGATCCGATTCCTCAACGGTTAACTTCTCGCGGCGCGATCTGCGATGCTGGAGCGTGCGCTGCGGGATAATGATGGCGTCAATCTCGCTGCGTACCAGCCCGAGCGAGATCAGTCGCTTGATTACTGCCGGCGCGAGTTTCCCCTCGACGATTCGGAGGATCTCCGTCTCGGTTGCTGGGGTTTGTACACCGAGCCATTCACCGATTTGGGCATTTGCGGCATTCATCATGCGCCCTACTCCTTACATTATGCCATAGTTGGCATGGCAAAGTGTAGATTAGTGAAGCAGGCAGGGCCGGCTCGCACAGCATTTTCCCGTTTGCCAAAGACGCGAGGCAGAATGCCCGTCGCCCGGCGTGGTCGTGGCGAACAGGAAGAGATGTTCCGCACAGGGAGGCGGCGCCGAACTGCACACTGGCGGCGACGCTGCTGGGCGTGGCGGGCAGGCTAGACTGGATGCGCCTCGTTACGGCGACCTAGAACACGAAGGCGAACGGCAATGGAAGACGCAAAGAACGCCGCGACCGATCAAGCGAAGATCGACAAAGTCACAGTTGACCGAGCAAAGATCCAAGAACTCACAACCTCGACAGACGAGGTAAAGGCGCAGGCCAATAAAGAACTCCGTCGAAGCCTTGAGCTGAGAGCATCCTTTCACGAAAAGCTAGCCGCGCTTAGCGCTGGCTCAATCGCCGTTGCAGTGTCGGTAGGAGTTGCGCTGCTCGGAAAGGCGACCCCGCATTCAGCTTTCTTACACTCCAACCTCGATTGGTTGGTTGTTATTGCATTCTTCCTTTGGCTCTCTCTCGTTTGCGCCATCGGGCACAACGCCGTCTTCATCAAGATTGCGCGGTTGGAGGCCGAGAGAGCTGAGGAGTGGTCGAAATGGATTGGTCTGATCAACGCGAGCACGATGCAATCGGTGACCGGAAGCGGAGGTTCCCAAGTTGCTCAAATACTGGTCGACCACATCGGTAACACACTTCACAATAGAATCCAGAAGTCGGCGATGAACCAGCACCGAACGGAACAATCTATCCTCCGTGCAACGGTTCTCGGCGCTGTTGGGATTGGTTCATTTCTGATCGCTTACACGATAGTTTTCATCAGTGTCATCCGTATCTGGTGGATTACGCGTTAGTGGCGCAGGATGTCAGGTATCATTCTGATTTGATGCTAACCTGCTGCAAGAGGAGGGCAGGAAATGGCTTTTGGCATTGATGACGCACTCGCAGCGGCTGCTGCTGGAATCAGTCTGACCGACACATGCGTAAAGACTATTAGGGCATACAAAAAGAAAGGGGAGCGTCTCGACATCGAGTTGCTCATACAGGAAGTGCGAGTCACGGCTTTGCGTCGAATCGACGAAGCCGATCTCGCGCTTTTCCAGCTTGAACATACGTTGGCCGAGAAGGGCGTGAACATCGACAAAACGCTAGAGGAGGTCATCTCCGAGACCAGCTTTTGGCTACCGTGGGAATCTCACAGACTGAAGAGAATTAGGAAGAGCTTTAGCGACCTTGCCGAAGCAGTCTACAGCGCAATAGACGACATCGCGTCGCTCGTCCGCTGCTGCGACCAAACTGGAGAAATGGGAATTGCTGTGGTCGAGAGTGCGCGGGATAAGCACCGATTACAGTCGCTGCTGCTGGATTCCAAATCGGTCCGCGCGTCGATTCAAGTCCTTAGGGCAGAGCTGCTGCGCAATAAGGCCGCGCTGATGTGAGTTTTCATGCATCGCAGGATTCGTGGATGAAACGTTCGAATGCTTCGTGCGCAATAAGCATCGTCCGATATTGCTGTTTCTTGCCGTTCTCGGAATGCCAAGGTCAATCGCTCCAGGTGAGCACTTCGCCAGAGTCACTCCTTTTATTCAGGCCGCTTCATCCCGGCGCTCAGAATGCGCGATCAAGGCCAATCTCGAACAACGGACTTCATATCTAACCACGATAAGCGGCGCAAGTTCTGTATGTCTCCTTGCAAAGCCTGAATTTTTCTATTGTTCACCGAGGCCCCTTTCGCAACCGGCATAAAGTGATCAACTTCCGCCGTCACTCGCCCCTGTAAACCTAGCTTTCACAATTCGAGCGTAGTATTGCCGTCTTAACGGGCGCTCTTCGCGTTCGGCCCTCCCTAATCCGCCCGACAGTCCTGAACACTTGGAGTGAGCACGCAGATGGATACCCAGGCCTCCAAGCCGTCTCGAGCCCCCATTCGCGCTGCCCAATATGTGCGCATGTCTACCGATCACCAACAGTACTCGACAGAAAACCAGGCCGAAATAATCGCCCGCTACGCTGCCGAACACGGCATGGAGATCGTCACCACATATGCGGATGCCGGAAAGAGCGGTCTCACGCTCGCCGGACGGGAGGAACTCAAGAGGCTGCTGGCTGACGTCGAATCGGGACGAGCGGATTTCAGCGTTGTCTTGGTCTATGACGTCAGCCGGTGGGGACGTTTCCTCGATACCGACGAAAGCGCTTACCACGAATACGTCTGCCGAAGAGCTGGAATCAATGTTCACTACCCCGCTGAACAATTCAAGAACGACGGCAGCCCGGTATCCACTCTGATCAAAGCGGTGAAGCGAACGATGGCTGCAGAGTACAGCCGAGAGCTCTCCGTGAAGGTCTTCGCAGGACAGTGCCGCCTGATCGAACTGGGATACCGTCAGGGCGGAATGGCGGGATACGGGCTGCGTCGGCAACTGATTTCCATCGATGGAAAAGGTAAGGGCATGCTCACCCGAGGAGAGCACAAGAGCCTCCAAACCGATCGGGTGATTCTGGTGCCGGGGCCAAGCGAGGAGGTCGCAGTCGTCCGCGAGATCTTCGATGCGTTCACTTCAGAGGAGTACAACGAGGCGCAGATCGCGGAGATGCTGAATGCTCGCGGGCTGAAAACTGATCTGTTCAGAGAGTGGACGCGTGGCGTGGTCCATCAGTTGTTGACGAACCCGAAGTACATGGGTGCCAATGTCTACAATCGGAAATCTTTCAAGCTCAAGCAAAAACGCCTGACAAATCCACCGGAGATGTGGATACGCAAAAGCGACGCATTTGCTCCGATAGTGACGCAAGAGCAGTTTTTCCGAGCCCAGGAAATCATTCAGCAGCGCTCGAAACACTTCTCGGATCAGGAGATGTTGGAGCGGTTGCGTGAGGTTCTTAACCGGTACAACACGCTATCAGGGATACTCATTGACGAAACTGATGGCATGCCATCGAGCACCGCCTACCGCAGTCGATTCGGCAGTCTGATCCGCGCATACACCCTCATCGGCTTCACGCCGTCTCGTGACTATGCCTACATCGAAGCGAACCGCCAGCTGCGCAAGTTTCATGCAACTCAGGTGGAAGAGCTCCTGGGGGCCCTCCGCCAAACCGGGGCGACCGTACGACGTGACCCGATCACAGACCTGTACGTCGTTAATGAGGAATTTACTCTCTCCGTCGTTGTATCGCGATGCAAGCCAACGGCTGCTGGTAGCGTCCGATGGAACTTGCGCTTCGATACGTCTTTGAGACCGGACGTGACGATTGCGGTGCGTTTGGACGAAGGCAACGAAAAGGCGCTGGACTACTACGTTTTTCCCGGTTCCGACCTCCGCGCCGAACGAATGCGTCTGCGAGCAGAGAATGGATTCTTCCTGGACCTCTACCGTTTCGACAATTTGCAATTCATCATAGGGATGTCCGAGCGCACACCGATTGAGAGGGCTGCATGATGGATGAAGAGATTCACCTGATTAAGATTTCTGAGGTGTTCATCGCAAACCCTCGACCGCGTAACGCGGTAAAGTTTCAGGCCTTG